>Ga0209208_10003246_pt1 | contig 23354 bp, 12 predicted proteins | sample S1TSphfallax_3_FD_187694 | JGI IMG/M metagenome (GOLD analysis project Ga0209208, IMG submission 187694) | Host-associated microbial communities from peat moss isolated from Minnesota, USA - S1T2_Fd - Sphagnum fallax MG (SPAdes) (version 2) | ecosystem: Host-associated > Plants > Peat moss >...
GTGAGCGCCAAACCCTAAAAAAGGTGGGAACAAAGTGCGGTCAACAACCCTAAAAAGCCACTTTTGAGGCCATTATGGTTTTGTGGAGTAACTTATAAACGCCACTTATCAGTACTACTTAACTTACACCTCCTTCATATCTATCTCCACATCACTTGGGCCAGAAGTGAACCTCCAGCCATCAGTGCACAATCCACTATGACTTAGTCATGAATGGATGGATGAACCCCAACATGTCATCCACTGGAAGCCCCACATTATGACTCATTCATGAATGGATGGATGATACCCTAACATGTCATCCATTAGAAGCCCCTTATTATGGCTCAGTCATGAATGGATGGATTGAACCCCTAACCTGTCATCCATTGGAAGCCCCTTTATTATGGCTCAGTCATGAATGGATGGATTGAACCCCTATCCTGTCATCCACTGGAAGCCCCACATTATGACTCATTCATGAATGGGATGGATGAACCCCTAACCTGTCATCCATTGGAGGCCCCACATTATAGCTCAGTCACGAATGGATGGATGAACCCCAACTGAGTTGAGCATAATGATGATGTTGGGTTTCACCTTGGTGACCTAACCTGTCATCCATTGGGAGCCGCTTACTATGACTCAGCCATGAATGAATGGATGAACCCCAGCTGGGTTTCGTCTGCGTGACCTAACTTCTCATCCATTGGGAGCCCCTTGTTATGACCCAATAATGGATTGATGAACCCCCAATTGAGTTGATGATGATGATGATGATGATGATGATGGGTTTCTTCATTGTGACCTAACCTGTCATCCATTGGGAGCTCCTTATGACTCAGTCATGAATGGATGAACCCCAGTGAGTTGATGATGATGATGATGATGATGATGATGTTGGGTTTCACCTTGGTGACATAACCTGTCATCCATTGGGAGTCCCATTATGACTCGGTCATCGATGGATGAACTCCAACTGAGTTGCAGATGTTTAACAGAGAGTTGATGCGCTTGTTGGGTTTCACCTTATGTTGTGAAAAAATATGTCATCCATGAAACTCAACTGAGTTGATGATGTTGGGTTAAACCTTCATAAACTACTTAACCTATCATCCATTGGAATGTCATTGCGACTCAGTCGATGTGGATGAACCCAACTTGAGTTGAATGATGTTGTTAGGTTTCACCTTGGTAATTTAACCTGTCATCCATTTGACATCCATTATGACATCCATCTGGGATGAAACCCCAACTGAGTTGATGATGTTGTTGGGTTTCAATTTGCTAAACCTTGTTTTGAATCTTGTGAAAAATTAGGTCATCCATCAACCCCAAGAGAGTTGTTCATAATGACGATTGCAATGGTAACTAGGCCCAATATTACAATTTATAACATGATCATGGCCACTTTGCTTGTAAAACTACTCTTTTCTTTTGAACAAATGTTTTTTGACATTTTTTAAACTAAAAAGTTTGGACTTTTTTTGGGGCAATTTTTGCTTTCCTAGTGTAAATTTGACTAATTTTGCTACTTTTTTGGAAAATTTTGCAAAGCTTCTTATATAAAATATATATATATAAAGCAAACCTTTGTTGTGTAGGATCATTGGAACCAAATTCAAACTAGTTTCAACTTTTAAAATTCAAATTGGAATTAAGAGTTTTTGTTTAATAAAACATTGGACATGGAACTAAATTCTTGGTTTTTGAATATGTGTGAAATCCAAATCAAAACAAAGTTACATGCCTTATTAAAAAAAAACTAAAATCAAGGATTAATCACAAGTTAATCGACATTTAACATTCAATTTTGGTATGGGTTAATAAGAACTAGACCAAAATTAAGTCTCATTTTAAAGTTGAGCAAATGTTTTTTGAAAAATCAAACATGAAACTAGATTTTGGGTTTCATATATATTTGGAACTGAAACCAAAACTCAAACAATTCTAATTTTTTTATAGAATTAAAGCTAAATGTTTATCATAAAAGTAAAGAACTAGCCAACAATGGTTTAGGCTTTATAATGTAAGAGTTACCGTATTTTGAATCACTTTGTCATTCAAAAAAAAATTTAACCAAAATAAAGAATTCCAATGTCAATTATACAACAAAGTTGGTCTTCAAAGAGTAGTTTTAGGTTCTATTAGGGTTTTGTTTGTGTGGATGACATTTCCAAAAGATGAATCTAACATGGATTTTTTCAAAACTGTTTACTTTTGAAAAAAAATTGTCAATTTTTTTGTTTTGTCACAATGCTTGAATCACATAATAAGCACCTCTTGTTTTCTTGTGGACTAGTTCTTTATTCAACTTCAAACTATTATCAAATAAAACTTCAAATTTGGGGACATCAAAACGTTCAATGTTCAATTTTTCAAGATTTTTCCTTGGAAAGCTTTTTGCATGAACCCAACAAACACAAAGTGCATTCAACAACATGTGCAATTATCATCATCATCATCATCAAAACAATTCCCTTTAATTTCTTCTTTTAATTCTTTTTCAACGTGGATTTTCACAAGATGGAGATATAATGTCCATGTGTAAAATGGAATCAAAGTTCCAATATACTCTTGACAATTAAAGGTTTGGAATCTTGGTTTAACATCAAGTGCACATGAAGAAAAAAAAAAAATTGGCAACCAAAGAATCACTCAAAGACTTACGATAATTGAAACCTTGGAATTATAGCAATATGGGAGAACAAGAAACAATGATCACCATTCTGAAGAAATAAAAGTGGCTAAAAACATGTCCTCATGTGTTGTCCCAATTTGTATTATCTTTTTCACACACAACATGATAGCAAAAGCTAATGTTAAAACTTTTCCATTTCAATTTCTAACTTTCATTTTACTTTTCATTTTATTGAATTTCTCCCCATATCTTGTATGAAATTCTCATTGAATATCGAAAGCCATTGTTTTTGCATATTGTACTTTGGGTACACTAAAATGTGATCATTCTTCATTTCTAAAGGCATTGGTGATCATTGTCATTTTTTTTGGGTTAGTTTTCAAAGCTTTGCATGGTGGCAAAACACCCTCATCCAGCACTTGTTATCAAAACTATTTTCAATGACATTGCATATGTGTATTTTTTTGCCTATACAATTATGTTTGCATATTTATTCCATTCATTCTTTCCAATGTGCTTATATTCAAAATTAGTCTTGCCTTGGATCAACATCTTTAGCCATAAAAATTATTGCAAATTTTGGTTATTATTTTTAAAATAAAACTTTGGTTGATATATGGTGTAAGCAACAATTTGATCAACAACTTTAACAAGAGTAAAAAACTAAATAGATTATAGAATCACACCAAATCCAAATCGCATTAAATAAGTTGTAAGTAATATTTTTGAGTCCTTTCAATCTTCCATTGGAATTTAATATTTACACATTACATTGTTGTTTCTTCTTTTTGTTGAGAATTTCCATTTATTTAATTGTCATAATTGTCCCAAATAAATAACCTTTTTAATTTTTTGCAAAATGTTGGACATTTTTTATAGATGGTCTTGTTCAATTTGTGGATTAATATTGCATACTCCTTTGTAGAAAAACAATGATGACAACAAATAGCTTATGTTCAGGGGGGTAAATGATCTTTTATGGAATATGAAAAAAATGTGATTCTTTCACCCAAGTTTAAGTTTTTCCAAATTGCACTTCTTTTCATTTTACACAAGATTCAAAACTACCGTCTTTGCTTCCCTTATTTTATATTTAAGTGACTCCAAATGAATGAGCACTAAAAAGAAAACATTTCATTTGTTTTGTAATTATTTTGGTTTTGTTTTGGATTTTTTATCTTCATAATTGATTTGTGTGATAAGACTTTAAGGTCCATGATTTTATATATTTTTTGAACAATTGTGATGATACATCACCCAATTATGTAAGGTCATAATCTTTTTGTTCCACTTGATCATAATCATCCCAATGTGGTTAATATATCATTTGGAAGTAAATTGGAACAATCTCAATATATTCACCATGCAAACGTGATATTTATGAAACAACATAGAAAATAAATAAGATAAAAATATTAACAAAGTTGGTCATTTTAAATTCATAAACACTAAGATTATATTCATCAAGCATTTTCCAACAAAAGCATATAATTTGGAACTCGTGTTGTTTAGGGGTAACCCCTAGTTTACCTAAAGTAAAATATTTTAACAATTTCAAAATTACATATGGTAAGTAAACTACCACCTTGCATTGGTTTACGAAGGTTTAGTCATTAATATAATTACTTGGTTTTAGAATTAAGACCAATGTAAAGTTATTTCTCACAAAACTAGGGTGTTAATGGTTATATTAATAAAAACAACCATATTTTTAAGCAGGGATGAGGGAGCCCTTTTGGCTTAAAGGATATTGAAATAACTCGGGGTCCCCATTCCTTCTCTACCACTTTTAAAGGATGTTTTGGAAACTATTTTGTAAACACAATATGTGTGTGGTTTTTGGGTGTAACAAGCAAAGAATTTTGGTTCAATTTTCTAAACGTTATGTGTGTATATTTCTTTTGTTTCATGACCTTAGCCTTGGGTTCATGACCAAAGTTGAGGCAAATTAAATAATAAATGGGTTGGGAACAAACTAAAGCAAGAAAAAGGCTTAAACACATAAGGGGAATGAAAAAAAAAACATTTTCAAAACTTCTAGAATGAACTACCACTTTAGGAATTGGGAGCTCTAGATTGCCCCAAATTTTTAAAAAAGGAGTGTTGAAACATGTGATTTGAACCTAAATTTATGGTTTTGTTGTGTGAACAAAACTTAAATTGGAATTTGGATGCATAAATGAATTAATTGATGAAGAATGGTTATACATTGTTCAATTTTTAAAAAAATTATAGCATTGAAAAACTCTCAAAACATATATATTGAAAGTGGATTCACATGCTCCGTCTGGAGTTATGAACTAAGAATTATGGGCCAAATAACAAACAAAAGTCAAATTGGCAGTTAAAAAGATCTTGTTACAAGCTCGAACTTCATGTCATGGATATTAATGCCATGGAGTTCATTCATTTGAATGTTCATCCACGACTTCTAACAAACTTGTAACTAACTTTTAGTTTAGTTTCAAATCACTTTTAGTTAGTAGGTTTTAATTCACTTCCACTTGACTCATAGTTCACTTCCAATTGATTCTTTATTGACTTTTACTTAAATCTTAGTTCATTTTCAAAAAAAAATTACTTCACTTCTAATTAAATTGTAGTTCACTTATAGTTTGTTTTTAGTACATTTTTACTTAACTTTTAGTTCCTTTTTAGTTCCTTTTTAGTTAAGTCTAAATTTAGTCCTAATTGAATTTTAATTCATTCATAGTTCACACATGGGTGCATGTGGGTGAATATGAGCCATGTGTAAATTAGAAGCTTCTTAAAAAACAATTGATCCAAATGCCCAACAAGTATAAATAGAGGTAGAATTCCCATTACCTTTAATCTATTCAACACAAGTTTTGGGTATGTTTCTTATCATAACTTTGTTTTGTTTTTGTTTTTTCTTTGTAATAAAATCTTGTTAGATTCTTGTTTCACACATGACATGTTCTTGTTCTTGTTTGTTGTATTTTATGATATGGGTTTGAAATTAAGCGTGTCTTGTTTTTGTTTTTGTTAAAAGATTTTGTAATCTTGGTTGTTTTCATGCTCGTGACACATTGTACTTAGATTTTTTTTCAATTGAAGCTCAAACAATGAAATCATGAACCCTCAAAATGATGAAATTCATAATTTCAAATTTTCAAAAGGACTACCACTTAGGAATCCTAAGAAAAAAACATTTTCAATGTAATCCCCATGGAGAGGTTTAGGGTATATTATAAGGAAGAGAATGATGGTTTTTTTTCAAGTTTTGGGCCTTGTGAATGTAATAAATCAAAAGCAAATCCATGACCTAAAGTTGACTTCATTTTCATTAATCACTTATATTATCTAGTTTGTGTAAGTGGCATGTTCATGAGGTGTTTGTGAACTTGACATTTCATCCTTGTTTTCATTTCGAAACTTTCATGCATTTTTCTCCTTAAATGCATAAAGTTGAATTTGCCTGAAGTTTCTTTTCGTTCTACTTTTTTTCCAATGTTGCCATTTAGAAATTCATTTCCCAAGTCTTGGGAAAAACTTATGGATGTGTCACTTTGTAAAAAAGATGGTAATAATAGATGGGAGGAAGGCCAAAAATACTTTAAAAAAATTTTAAATAATTTTTCATCAATATGATTATTGCTTAATGGTAAGGTGTAAAAATTGAAAATGGATTTTAGATTCTTGAAAAAAAAAGGGGGGGGGTCTTTACCCTATAATTATTAAAATAATGGGTTTGAAAGTATTAAAAGAACCATTTGAATTCAAGATTTTTAAAATAAATTTCCTTCTTTCTATATAAATTTCCATATTTTTGGACTATAAATTTTTAAGACCAATGGGTATTTTTAAGTTTATGTTCATATTGTTTTTGCCAACAAACACATTTAAGTTTCAAGTTCTAATTGTTGGGTCCCCAAGTATGTTATTTTACATATGTCATTTTGCTTTACATTATAAGACAATGAATTACATAAGGTGATTTCATAATTTTTAGACCTAAGGTGCAAAGGTTATTGAATTTTGAATAAGTTTTGTCATTGAAAATTTAGTTTAAATATTTAATTCAAAATCTAATAGAAATCACGTTCCATACTTAAGTTTTAAAAGGTGTATTTTAAAATGGTGTTAAAAAAATTGTACATTTTACAAAGAATTATAATTATTTATATTTAAAAAATACCTAGTTCAAAGAATTCATTATCCAAAAAATGTTTATGGACATCTTTTTAACTACATATTATGGATGTTCAAACGAATAGTGATCAATGAATTTATTCAATGGATGGTGATGTATGAACTTAATCCATTATATATGAAAATGGATGATCATGGATGAATTTCATCCATGAATGATAAGCTAAATTTTATTTTATTTTAAAATTGATATGTAAGACCATGATGTATGGTTAACAACCAACATTAACATAGGTTATAAGATGCAATTTGTGACAAAATATTCAAATGAATATGAAAAGCAAAAATATGGAAAATTTTCATGTTGTCAGAAATTTGTTATTTCAACATATAAAAACCATTAACCATTCAAATTTATTTATTTTAAACAACATGTGTCTAGTTATGTTTTCAACCTAAATTAACACTAATTAACATTGTTGGCATAATGAAGATTTTGGGTGGGTGACAATTTCATCTTGGAAAAATATTTTGATGTGCCATTTTTCTAACCTTCATAACATTACATGACAAAATGTCCCAACTATATATTTCACATGCCAATTTTGTTTTCTATTTTAATTTATTTTTAACATACTAAATGTTTTACATTGTTTCTTGACTACTATTTTGGTTTTCTTTTCATTCATTTTTTAATTGTCATTGAAAGTTTGCAAGCTTAATAAACTCCCATGTTGGTTCAATTAGGATGTTCCTTGTAAATGGAATTTGAAAAGAATGAATTTATTATAATAGAATTTAGATAATATTGTCATTGATTAGATGATTGGGTTGTAGTTTTTTAAATGTTATAATCTTTTTATGAAACTTTAAATATGGCTTTAGTTTGAGGCCTTTTTGGAATCAATGAAAAAGAATCTAGTTTCACATTATCAATTTAATGTTACCATTTGAAAAAAAGAAGAAGGAAAAACCAAACTTTTTCAAGTAAGTTATCCCCAATTCATTATATATCAAAATGCAAACATGTGTTGAACAAATTTCAACACACAAGCCCTTTGTAGACATGATATTAATTACAAACAAATGTGAATTTGGAGGGAGTTTTGATGATATCATGAATATTGAAAAAATTGTGTTACATATTAATTAATAATCAGAATATAGTTATTTATTCAAAAAAAATTAAGCTTAAAAAACCTATAGAATAAAACATTGTGTTGACATGCAAAGGTGAATGCAAGCTATAGTGGCTCATTTTTGTTATCACAATGGCAATTTCTACATGGTGTTTTGTGTTTAAATGCTTATGATGAATAATTTCATTTGAAATGATCATTCATTCTAAACTAACAACTTAAGACAAAAATTATGAAAACATTTGTACAATTATTTTTATAAAAACATCATTCATTATCAATAGTGAACTTTTGAAATTAAAAATGTAGATTGGTCAATTGGTTGGATTGATAAGGAATTCAAAAATTCATATTGAATTTCATTCAAAATTGTTTATAATGACTAATAATGGGTTGAAGAATAAAGTGATAAAGTTATGTGTGATTTTTATTTTAATGAAACCTTACCCAAATGGTAATTATGAACTTTTGAAAGGTCATAACTGGACTTTATTTTCAAAAATCCTTTTGAAATTAATTTGTTTGTGTTTGCCAAAAAAATTGTGCTTAATGGGTACATAATTCAAATATCTAAGTGGGCTTTTATTTTTATGGATATTATGAGTTTTTCTCTTAGGATTTTCAAAGTGATTTCACCATAGTAGAAACCAATATTTTTCAATATGTGTTTTCACTTAGTTTAAGAGGTTTAATAGGTGAATGAAACTATATAGATAAAAAATTACACCTATGAAATTTTTGAATTAAAAACTATATTTGTATGGATAATATATAAAAACATGTTAAAGACTCTTGGGAGTTTTACATTTGCCTAAAATGAACCATTATAGCTTGCATTTGCTTGCAACTTCAACTTTTTGAATTAACATTAATGTTGGGTGGGTAAATATTTGAATTTGATATACCCACAATTATTTAACCTAGTAAATACATATTTTATTTGTCTTGTAATTTTTTTGTTACCTTTTTAATTGCCCTAAATAATTCAAAAATACATCAAACTTACCATTTAAAAAAAATTACTTGGTTAATAAGTAGTTGAAGTTTACATTTACCTAGGTAGACCATGTGTTTTAAAATGAATAAATAAAAGTTATATGCCAAATTAATTAAATAAGCTATAATATATATGCATTTCCATATTTTGCAATCTTGATGGATTTGTTTGAATTATGGTGACTAACTACTAAATATATTTTATTTTGCCATTTGTTTTTTCATGACATTAATTGTCTTGGACAATTTTTTTTATCATACATTCTTCAAACCCTTTTAGATTTGACTCCCATTTGACATTATTTATTAAAAAAATTGAACATATTTTGAATGCAACTGATTGATTTGATGATACTTTTGTAATTTTTTGATACCTACATATTTGAAATTTCATGTGTTCATGTTTACAATGCCAATTGCATAAGGAAATGCCTTTATTTTCTTTGAAATGTGCCATATTTGTGCAAATCTTTCTTTTACCCTACATTTATCAACTTATATACACTTGGTAGGTATAGGGTAAATAATTTAGTAATGAAATTTATGAACCCCTACCCTTCTTGCAAATATGGTAAATGTTTTTCATTTTGACACTTACCATGATTCATTATTTTGCAATGCCTCTAAACCCTACCTCTATTTGATTTGGAAATTTGTTTAAATAGGTTTATTTTATTTTATATGTTTTTAAAAAAAAATTTACCATCATGTGGTTGATATATTTACCCAACATTGGATTAAAGAATTCAAATTATTTGAATAAAAGATGTTTGAACATTAAAAAACCTTGTTCTATTATGATAAACATTTATTAACTTTTCAAATTTTTGATTATTCATTTCTTTTAAGGTGGATTATATAAACATGGAAAATGAAAACTAATATTGGCTCATTTTTAAGTTCTTAACCAGGTTTGGGTTGGGGTCCAACTTTCAAAAATTAATTGGAGGATCTGTTTCTACGAGAAAAGTTTCACCATAAAATTGGCCTTCAGTTAAATTTTTGGTACCCACTAAGATATAAACTTGAATCTAATCTAGAAAAACATGCAAGGTTAATTATATTTGATTTTGAAGTTAGTTAACAATTATGGTGATTTTGACAAGGTTTACATCTCATTTTAAGTAGGGTCTAGGGTCATAGGTTTAAGTAAGGTTTATATTGTGCTTGCATAACATAATGCTTGATGTAATTTTTCTTGTGCTTTTTCTCTTCCCTAGTTTGGAAGTTTGAAATTCTTAAATTTTATTATATTAGGAGTTTTTGAAGGTTGAAAACGACTGAAAAGCTTGTGTTAATGTGTTTTTTGAACCAACGTTACGCAAGTATTAAAATCAACTACAAATATTCGTTGATTATCAACTTGGGTATAATCATTTATTTGGTGGGGATGAAAAAATTGGTTTTGGTATCAAAGTTTGGTTGTCAATTTCTTTGAAAAACTAAAAAGTCCACCTTTCTAATGATAAATTTTTGTTGGTTAATTAATGAAAAACGTCCATAACAAATATTTCTCTAAGTTTAATTGTTCTTCAAAAAACCATAAAATGTGGGTGCAATTCACTAGTCCCCGATCACTAAACTAGTGAATTCACCCAAAATCTAATGAAATCATTTGGTGTACAAGGACACTTTTTGTTGTAATGAATCAATGGTTTTTTTATTTAGAAAATTTAAAATGACCATTCTTGTTCATTGTTTCAAAATCAAATGAATGCACATTAATTTGGAACTACATATAAATCTTCTTTTTAATTATAGACACATGATGAATGATGGTCTTTGTGTGTGAAATGTCGATCTTCTTTTTGGTTATGGTGGTAAAACTTTAAATATGGAAGGTGAAACAAAATCATTGTGTGATTAACATACCTTTAAATATTTCAAGTGGTATTGGGGGTAAAAAAAACTTGTTAATTTCCAAGTTTATAATCCAATGTAAACCCATGGTGTGTTCTTCAACTCCTAAGAAAGAAAAGAAATGGGGTCAAAAGTTATGGGATGGACTTATGGCAAACTCACAAGTAGGAAATGAAAGTGTGATCAAAGTTTGCACAAACCAAAAAAAGAAGGCAATTAATGTAAGTTGGACCTAAAGTGGTGCATGGGTGAATTATTGACAACAATTTTCACACAATTCACCATAGCTTAGTCTTGGAAAATAATCACCACCTCCTCTCTTATAGTTTACTTTATGACTAATGATAAGGCCATTCCAAAGTGAAAAATTTCAACTTTGCTTAAGTTATAATTATCATAATTTGCAAGTTCATAATTTTTGCATACAAGTTTCAATTGAAAAGTTTTCACAAGAAACTTTATAGCTTTTGAAAAGCCCTTTTCAATGGCATATTACATATTCAATTCAAAATTCATTTTGTTTTTATTTTTTGGGTTTTAATGGTCAAGAATCGAGTTACCAATTTGACCTTTGGCCTTTTTTTGGGCCATAAATTTTAACTCACAACTCCAAATAGAGAATATGATCTTATTTTTAATATTTATGCTTGAAGAAATTTTCAATGGTATATTGAAAACCCAATCTAAACTAAAAACTACTTTTACTACTTGAATTTTTGTGCCAAAAATTCAGGATTCCACAAGACTTGAACTCCCAGAGTGGGAAAAGCCACTTGGGAGTGTTGGGATTTAATATGCCACGCTTGTGGGAATGTGTTTGAATCTTGGGTTAATTTCATAGTTTGTTCTTTCTCTTTTGCCTTATCATTGGTTGCAAGCCCAAAATTAAAGTTATGACCAATGTGGGGCATGTATTTAAAAAATAATAATCAAGTTCAATTTCCACAAAAAATAAAATTCATAAAATCATTCAAGCCCAATTATTTTCAATTTTTTATTTTAAAAAATTGTCTAGATTTTGGTTTAAAAAAACTTAATAGGGTGGATATGGGATATGGTTGAAGGTTTGGAGATGATTACAATCGGGTATATGAAATCGTTATTTAGCAAAACCCCTTGTACATTTATGACTTGTAATTTAAGGTTTTTTGAATTTTTTAACAAATACCAATGCGAGTATTTTTTGAACATTCGAGGGTTCTTTGATTGAACCCGATTTCTTTGGGGTTTTCTTAATAAAAATTGTGAGGTGATGGAAGCGATTTTCCATGCGGCACATTGGCAAAAAAATTCACAATATTTTCTTTTTTGTTAATTAGGTATTGATTGTGATGAAACTGGTTGTTTAAAAAGAAACAGACCATGTATTTTATTAGATGTCAAGCATGATTATGAAAGTGACATAGTTATTACACAAATACCTATCTATGCATTTATTTGTGGGTCAATTATATTATTAAAAAATTATTTGTTGAATGTAGAAGTGGGGGAAGTTTTGTGAATTTGAAAATAATTGGGCATGGTTCAGGTCATGGGTCTTCACCAAACTCACCTCCAATTTATATATATATACTTGTTCAAATACCTAACATGTTTTTTTGTCAAGACTTTACACCCACCCCCACATTTGATTATGACAATGATGGTTCTATCCATGTGGAGTTTTGAAAATGGGAAGGGGATTAGGAGGTTTTTTTTTTCTTAGGAATATGGTATATTGAAAGGAAATAAATGTTTTTTTAAAATTTAAAAATGGTTTAAACAAAGGGGAGGTGGAACCATTTTATGACTTGTGCATGAAGATTTTAATTTGTATAGAAAACTTGAAACCTAAACTCCCACGAGAAGAAATTTTGTATTATGCAACCATTCAATTTGCAATTCTATATGCAATTAAATGTCATTTATAACTATGTTTTGTCATTTTACAACTAATCACCATCTATTTCAATCTATTATTTTTCTTGCGACTATTAAGTTTTACATTCTTTTACAATGATTAAAGTTTTTGGCTTTTCATTCAAGAAGGGCTTCTATGGCCAATTAGTTCCAAAAATAATCACAACTAGGTTGTTTCTATGTGATGTACATATAACTTTGATATATATTAAGGTGTTTATAAATATATTAGGGGTATATTTATATATTCAGAAATATAATTATATTATATTTAGGGCATATTAAATATACATTTTGCATATATTGTGGTTATGTGTGCTAAGCAAGTTGATAAGTACATGGTTAAATAGTTAGGTAGGTAGAATTACCTATTATTAATTCAAAGTAATAATTATAGTAAATTAATAATATTAGAACTTATTATTGATATACAAATATATATTAATTTAGATTAATTTATTACTAGAATTATTAATTATTAAAAATTACTATTATCCAATAGTTTAAATATATTGTGTTATTACTAGTTAGTTACTTAATTAAATACTAATAAATCGTTGGCTAGATAATTAATAATTAATTAATATAAATAATAAATAAATAGTAAATACTTAAATATTAATTAGTTATTTCGTTAATATATAATATTTATTTAAGTTATTAATCGTTTATTATTTAATTAATAACAGAATAAAATAATTTAATATCAATAGAAATGAACTAATTATTGATTTATTGTAATATGAACTTATTAAATATTTTAATTGTTACTAATAGTAATTAATAATTTATTATAATTATAATTATTATAATTATTATTTATTAAATTATTCTTAAATATATATATATTAATTAAATATACTATTATTTCATGCTTTAGTTATAGTTAGTTAGCTAGCTAGTAAATTACGTATTAGATATATATTTTACAAACTTGAAAAAAAAAATGACAAATAAAATGGTTTTTTTTTTTTTTCCATCCATGATTAGGCCAAATTGTCCCATTAGTTACAAATGGAACCAAATTTAACTACACCTTTCAAGACAACCTTTGGTGATATACATAAGTGTATTAGTAAATTTTTTACAGGTATGTATATTTTTGTTAAGTTCTATTAGGGGCATGATGGGGTATTTTTCCATTGGCGTATTTATAAAGTTGTATTTAGTTTGTATTTAAAAAAATTAACTACTTGCCTCTGTATTAATTAGCTATAATTATATTTAATTAATTGATAATTAATAATTTAAATTAATTAATTGATATTATTAAATATATTAGTTATTTCTGGCTAGTTAATAAATTTTAATTTGTTCATATTATTATGATTATTATTAAAGAAAAAAATCAATAAATCATAACAATTTGATTAATTAATATTAATTATTTCGTTTTTTTTTCTTACTTATGAAATTATTATTTGTTAATTCTGTTAAACCCTTAAACCAATAGATTGGCTAATTAATTAGTATCTATTTAGTAATTTAAGGTCTCATTTTTAAATTTTTTAATTATTATTTAATAATTGATAACTATTATGTTAGTTGGTTATTAGTTAAATATTAATTGCTGATTATTTAAGACTTTTTCTATTTATTTAAGTATTTGAAGTTATTAATGAAAATCAACAACTAGTAAGTTAATTTATAAGTATTTATTTAATATTCTATTAAATTCTGAAATAAATTCAATGAAAATTATTTAATAAAATTTTAATAACTTCTAACTAATAAGTTTGTTAGTTACTTATTATTTAGATACTAATTATTAACTTGTTAATATTTGAGTTATTGATTTCTAAATTAAAAAAATATTGACAAAAACTTATTTCAGATTTTTATTTTTCTATATATGAATTAATAATTTATTACTAAATGAATTACTGAGTTGATTATTATATAAGTATTAATTTATAGTTATTTAGGTTGTTAAAACATCAGTTTGTTACTTATTTACTTAGTAATTTAATTTATAAAATTGAAAAGGAGGACAAAATATATGAAATGAAAACTTTAATTGCAACTTTGTTTGCAACTATGTTTCAACTTCGATTTTTATGGCATATGTTTTGTCCTCAACTTCTATTTTGAGAGCTATATAATGAGGAGGCTTTGTTTTACACTTTCACATATATAAAAACATGCATATATAATTGGTAACAAATTTTTGATGGTTTTGTTGTTTAAAAACTTGAAAACTAGTTGTTATTAACAAAATCAAATACCCACCCAACATTATTTTGAATGTTAGTTTCATTTGATATGTGAGTTGCACATGATTGCTACATGGATTGCCATGCTTTGTTATATTTTGTGTATTAAAAAAAAGTATGAAAAAATAAATTATTATTTACAAAATTCTAAAATTCATTACACTATATGTGATAGTACATGTGTATATTGATTTTTTTAATGAAATGGAAATAAAGAATGGAGTTGTTTTCTTTTTCATTATCGTTTATAAAAGTTCCACAACAACATACTAAAACCATTCAATCATAATATTCAACCATTGTTTTTGGAACAAAATGGTACAATTGGTTATTGCTCAATCTCTCTTTCTTAGGAGTTGTTAAAACTATAACCACTATTTAGATTTGGAGATTTTATGGTTTCAAAATTAATGCATTGATCAAATCTTATAAAGTTTTGCATTCACATATTCATTACATATTATGTTGTTAAAAATCCAAAGTAAGAAATCACGATAACAAAAATATGAAATACAAAAAACACAATTTTTTTTTGTTGCTAGTGTTTTCAATGCTTAATGGACTAAATTTTTTTTGACACATTTATGAAAATGTTTTTAAATAATTTTATACAATAATATAATGTAACATTTTTTTGGGTTAGAAGGATTTTTTATGTTTTTTTTCTAACTTATAAATAATGATTTGAAAAATATTTACTTTGAATGACCAATCATGCTATGTCCAATCAACTTGACTAATTAATCAAACCACTATGTATAATTTTTTTTTGAAATTGACACTTATATTCTTTGATAGAACAATACACCCATTGACAAGATATCAATAGTACCCCAATCAAACTATGTTGCTATTGACACAATACGTTTGAACCCCAAACCTTTGTAGTGCAAACAAGGGTTCATGTCCCACTAATCCATCACCCCCAAGGGCCATATTCCACCGTCTTTCACGACACATGTTTAAACCTTGGTTTTTTTAAAAGCAAAGTATGGAAACGATTAATTGTCACATAGACATTTAGGTTTAAGGTTTTAGGGTTCAAAGATGTATAAAGGGAAAAAAAAATTGTTGTGTTTGGTGAGATGGTGATGTGCATGTGTCTATTGTGCAGATGATGAAGACAAAGTTGATGGTGATATGGGCATGTGTTTATTGTGCAGTTGATGTTCAAGATGCTCATTTATGTTCACATGATTGGATTCCACAAGACCTTTTGATAAATTGTTCCACATCTAATAGCAACAAGAGCTTTTGTTGGTCTTGCCTACAAGGGCAAAGGACATTGGGTTTAGATTTATTATAGAGTATTATACAGCTTAAGGGATTTTGGCTCCTAGGTAATAATAATAAAATAGATCTATTTTAATAAGAGGATTTTTGAAAGATGAGATTTTTGGCTTGTGTTGAAACTTTGAGATTAGTTATAATAGAGTTATAATAATAATAATAATATCTTGAAGGAGGATTTTGGTTTCTTTTAGAGGATTTTTTTGGAAGATTATATATTTTTTTGCATGATGAAATATTTAGAGTTTCCATAATTGTTCTTCTTTTTGCCTTAAGATACTTTTTTTATTGTTAAATTGCAAGGCCACAATGTGACTGACACACCCCTTGTTGTACTTGGTCTGTACACAAGTACCCAACAAAAAAAAAAAAAAAACCAAGGCTGCAAAAGCTGGCTTACCTTTTCACTACCTACCTAATACCTACTAACACAACCCATTAGCCCTTAACTATGTATTAACTATCTACTACATTCATCCAAGTACTAGTAAGTAGTAACCACCACCTTTTGTCTTACCTACCAACCTACCAACCTACCTACCTACCTTGAACCCTATTTTTAACAAGGTAGGTTAGTAAGGTGGGCGAGGTTCTTAGTTCTTACATTAGTGCAAAGCAATCTACCTACATGCATCTTCTCGCCTTCTACTAACCTAGTTGTCAACTAGAGAAACTTAACTCAAGCTTGACTGACTCTAGTACAAACAAGGGGGTGGTGTGTCACAGTGTGGCCTTGCCATTTATATGAAAAGGGTTATATTAAGGCAAAAGAAAAGAATTATGCAAACTCAAATATTTCACCATGCAAAAAATATAATCTTTCAAAAATCCTCTACTTAAAAAGAAACCAAAATCCTCCTTCAAGATATTATTATTATTATTATTATAACTCTATTATAACTAATCTCAAGTTTCAACACAAGCCAAAATTATCATCTTTCAAAAATCCTCATATAAAAATTAAAAAATAGACCTATTTATTATTATTATTATTATTACCTAGGGGCCTATAAAAATCCCTTAAGCTACTATAATAATACTCTATAAATGAATCTAAACACAATAATATCCCTTTGCCTTGCTTGGTAGACAAGGCCAACAAAAACAATTTGATCTTGGGTATAGTATAGCCCATCTGAGACCGAACACCAATTTATGTTAACGTGGTAGCGTTCCATTGAAGGCCCAAGAGTGAACCAGCCCTGATGACTGCACCAGTTGGCCGTTCTGTCCACAGGATGGGCTGGATGATTCGTCTCTTCTTCATCCACCTCTTTACCTTACCATTAACCAACATTCTACCACTGTCAATTTTTTTGGCTGCTGACCTTTGACCAATTTTTTTTTTTCTTTGTCAAAATTTTCCCAACCCTGACCTCCATACCACTAACCCACCTAGTTACCCTATTGACCTAAATCTTAGCCCTACCTACAAACTAATATCTAATCCCTTACTTACCTTGGCAAAACTCTTACATCCTTTTTGGCTAAACTTTTATTTCTTGACTAAACCTATATTTTTTCTTGGCTAAATTTATAGTTCTTCTTGGTTAAACTTCTATTTCTTGGCAAAATCTATATATCATACTTGCTAAGTTTCTATTTCTTGGCTAAACCTATATATCTTACTGGTTAAACTTTTACCTCTTGGCTAAACTTATATTTCTTCTTGGTTAAACTTCTATCTCTTGGCAAAATCTATGTATCATACTTGCCAAGTTTCTATCTCTTGGTCAAACCTATACATCTTATTAATTAGACTTCTATCTCTTGGCTAAGCCTATATTTCTTTTTGGTTAAACTTTTTTTTTCGCTAAACTTTTACCCCTTGGTAAAACCTTTATATCTTAATAAAAACTTAGATGATGAGGGATTAACTTTTTGCAATACCTGCATAATCCAAACCTAGTAATTAAAAGGGCACTTGTGGTGAGCTCACACAATATAAATTTATGTAAATATTGTGATAAACTTATTGTGGTAAGTATTACATTACATAAATAATGACAAAATTACTTTTGTGACCACCCTAATAGTAATTGCAAAATGTCAATGATGGGGGTATTGCTAGTTGGTTTAAGGTTTGGATTGGGGAATGCCCATAATCAATGTTTGCACCTGAAGATGCAAGTATTGGTAATTGGTTTAGGGTTCTTTTTAGGGATACCGTTTTATTGATTGTATGCAGGTATTACATATGGTTACTAATTTTAGGTGACATGGGATTAAGTTTTTGTGATATTTGCAAGATTAAAATGTATTAACTATAAAGGGGGCTTATGGTGAAGTTACATAATACAAATTTATGTAGGTTACATAATGCAATTTGGGGTTGGGGAATGCATTTGGAATATGACATAAAATAATAAGGTAGGATATTATAACTTGGGATTGCCAAAATAAAATCGGGTAGAAAGTTACAAAATTTTATATAAATGAACACAATATAAAATGTTGGTGAGATATGAAAAACTTTCATCACAAGCTTGGTTAAATTGGCCTAACATTATACCCTAATGTGCACCTTCATTTGAAGAAGAATTGGAAACAATGCTCATGTTTCTTCGATAAGTGGCTATAGTTTCTACAACCTTGTTGCATGGTCATGAGTGAAAAGTTATCAATGTTGAAGCATGGATCAGATTTTTCTGCCACAAAAGCCTTCTTTATGGTATCTCAAAATCTAAGGACAAAAAAACAAATTACTTTCATGATTCAAATGCATAATGAAAAAAAAATGTTAAAAAACTAATTAAATGATTGTAAACTTATTAGCCATGAATCATTTCCAATTCATAGTACTTACACACAACTTACATTTCTTTCTTTTTCTTGCTCTTGGTAGATTCTAAATTCCAATTTTGAGCATCCCATGCAAGGTTAAAAGGCTTTGCGTAAGCAACCTTATTTATTCAAATGTTTTCAACAAGGTCATCATCTTTTTCAATTTGTGAAAATACATTACAAGGGATGAACCCCACATTCCATTTAGGTATGTTGATGATACCTAATAATTTGTTGGAGGTGAACTTTACCAATAAAGGTTGACGAACCTGTTCAAGGCCTTGAGCTTCAAGTTGAAATTGATCCCATTCATTTTTAGCTTCTTTTTTTCGCTCGATCAATTGCCTTCTTCTCATTTTGTGTTTGTCGTGCTTGCAAGTTGTTCAAAATCCGAGCATTCATGACATGGTGGTTTTGTTGCCTTGGTCCCCCAACATGAGTAAAAAGGATGACCATATTTACCTACCTCCATCTGAAGATTGTGTTTGTTGTCCAAATGTTGGCAAAGTAACCAATTAATCGTGTAATTATCAATGCATCCATTGAACTTGCAAATCTATCTTGACCCTTCATGGATTTAATTCACATCTTCCATGGCATGATTCGGTGGTATTTTTTGATGATCACTTTCATGCGAATCTACCTTAACCCTTACAAAATTTGAATCAAATCAACAAGTTTACATTATGAAGGTATTGTAATCAGAGCAACCCTTAAACCCTAGACATGATGAGGGTATTGCAATCAAAATTTATATATGAGTGTATAAGTATTGTTCAAAAAAAATTTTGCCAAAAAAAAAACCACCTGCATTTTTGCATGGAAAGTGAAGATGGGATTCAATGTCACCATTGGCAAATTGCAACACGTTCAAAATATTGATGACATACCTTGAAGTGGTGAGCTTGTGTACAATACAATTACTTGTTCTTCAATTGTAATTGGCACGTTTACATTGGTTGCTTTTCATGCATAGTTTTTTGGAGGTGCCATCTTGAAAAAAAACAACCATTATATTAACAAAGAAAAAACACAAAAAAATAAAATTATTTGAAACAAAATTCGTCTAATGCAACATGTAAGATTAGCTGGAGTTGTTGCTAATTTTATTTAAAAGTTCAAGGGTTCAATATTTTTAAAACTTTGATTCTAATTAATAATATAATATAATATAATATAATATAAATATAATATAAATTTTTTATCATTCTTAATTGTATAGTTACTATAATTAATTATATAGAATATATTCATACGATTAATATTATTATTTGGTATATTAACTAGTTAGTTATATTAATTCAAAAATAATTTTTATATTTAATACTTTACTTAAAATTGCTTACAAATTGACACATGTTTTCTTCATATAAAAAAAACAAACAAACCACCAAAAGACAATGACGATGAGCTTGGCTTTTCATCGTTTTTTGCAATGCAACAAACAAACGAAAATGATGATGATCCACAACAACAGAAGATTGTTGGAATAGTGACAATGGCCTATGGCAGGTTTGGGGTTTAGAAGCATTAAAAAAAATAAAATAGGGCAGGTGGGTGAACGAGGTAGGTATGGATGTATAATTTTTTTTAAAGGATTAAAAGGTAGGCCAAAAAAAAAACTTTGACTCAATAGCTTGGAAGTTGTGTTGTGAGCAACATATGAAATGTAGTTTGTTGTTGTTGTTGCATAAAAGAATTGTGAAATGGTGAATGATAGGCAAGACAAGGTTGATACGGGTTAAACCATAGCTCAATTGAATTTGATACAGACTGAAGATGAGGAATTCATTGTTGTATTTTTCTACCACAATTGGAAAAACACCATCGTCTTAAGACAAAGTATGCTTGAAGTTGTGATTGATTCAAAGAATAGATTGAGGAGTATGTGTTATTACTAGATTAAAGCCTTTTTCTTCATGATATTAAACCCCCTACATATCTTGCTCTTGGATTCATTCATTTAAACATTTTTTCATTCATTCAAAACATGATGCTGATGCAAACTAGGGTTTGTTTTTTCAAATTTCTGAGGTAGGTGGCCTTTTGGTCACCTCCAAGATGACTTAGCAAAATTTGACTACATGTCTGAGAGAGCAAAGTGTTGGAATAGCACTTGGGGAGAGTATGTTTGATAGTGTAATATTAGTGTAATTTAGTGTGATTCATATTAATTATTTGGGGGTCCAACTTACCTTGACATTTTATTTTATTTAGGTGATAGACCTCTTTCATTGGTTAATATTTGAGTTTTTCCATAATTCTAACCCTCCCCCGCCCTCGGGCCATACAAGCCTCTTCCGTGTTATTTTAATTCCTCTGTAGTAAATACAAAAAAAAAACAGAAAAAAGCCCATGCACAACTATCTGTCTCAGTTGTTGTTCTTACATCTGCAAAGCAAACTCAACATTGATTTGTCCGTCTCAGCCTTTGTCCGTCTCAGCCTTATTCGATTAGTTGGACAAAACATAGGTCGTCGGCCCATTGAACATGAGGAAGAGCATAAATATTTTTTGCAGCCTTTGCAGGGAAGAAAGGATTAAATTTTTATTTTTATTTTTGTAATAATGAAAATTCATTTTTTAACAACCCAAGAGTCAAGACTATAATTAATTCCAATATTTATTTATTATTCTTATCACAAAGTGGCGAGTAAATTTGGGTTCATACATACATACATACATGGGTGGGTTCGAATCTCATCCAAAATTAACTCCCAAAAAAATGTGATCACTATGGATATGCAACTTCCCCTGTTGCACCTAGGGCACCCAAAGCACTTGTGGATGAAGTATTTATGTTTTCATCCGGTTACGTGAAATGAGATATCCAATCCGATATGTAAATCTTCCTAAACACATGTACATCATGTGATGTATGTGTTGGGTATAATGCTTGGAAGTGTGGGGCGTGTTGCAAGGTTGCTTATTTTGGGAGTGCCGCCCCGCCTCAGGTGTTACTTGACTTAAAGCACGGGAAGAATTTTTTTAAAAATAAAAAACATTTCGGATGATATCCTTGGTCACGATGAATCAAGCACTCATGTTGGTACCTTTACCTTTTTAAGCGAGGCCTCTTAGTGACCATATCAAGTCCAAAAAATGTTAGATTTGAACTCAAAGACCCTGATTTAGTGTAACCAAGGGATGTTTAAAATATTTTTAAAAAATAATTTAATTGATTGAACCTTAAACCCTAAACCTTGAACCTAAACCTTCAAACCCTAAACCTTAAAACGCATTACAAATTTTTGTTTTGAAGCTATAAAGGGGGGAAGGGGGGATGGGATGGGACGATTCTTGCATCCACTCTCATTATGAGTGGGAAGGATCTTACTTCGCAATAAGTATGCATAAGATCCCTCCTCTTTTCTATGAAGGATACCTAATCGATGCATTTAAATACACTCGAAAATTTCTTGGAGTCCTTTTATCATGCAAATTAATCTTGGGATTGATGACCGAGTACTCCCACCCAACCCAAGCGGGGTAGTGCAATGCAAGAACACGATGTACTAAGACTCGTCATAAAGGATAGAAATACTCTCTCTATGTGCTAGGGAAGAATCTACCTATCGGGTTACGTCGAATCGACATTAGGGTTTCATTAGGGCCGTCGGCTTTATGCAAGGCATTAGATACCGCAAAATTTGTGACTTGCAACATATACGTGATAATAAATGAGAAATTAATAACGAACCTAGATGATGAGAATCTTCTTGTTACGATTTACGGTTTTTATGGTGCTCAAACAACAACATGCCGGCGGCCTAGTCCTCTTAGATCCAGTCCAATACTCGGACCCCCCTATTTGGGCCTCTACTAATGTTTTTTGTATCGAATGTAGAGTGTCCATTTGTTCCATGACCGATAAATTTTATTGGGAACTTTAGTGGAACGTTTCCCTAGGGAGTATTTAAAAAAATGGTTATTGCTAACTTCTTTTCGGGAACTTCAGGGAACATTGGCCTATTTGGTTTGTTTTGTTTGGCTATTGTGAACTACTACCTACCTACCTATGAGTCTCAAATGTTTTGGGAACTTCAGGGAACATTTCCCTAATTGCTACTCATGCAAACTAACTTTGAGTTCAATTTTTTTGGGAACTTCATATTGGGACAACATTTCCCTAATTGCTACTCATGCAAACTAACCATGAGTTCAATTTTGGGGAAATTTCATGGAATATTTATATAGCCATATAACCCAACATAGCCATATATTAGGTTGTTTTGTTACGGTGAATGAACTAACTAACTAATGAGAACATTTCCCCCGTATTTTAATTATTGTTGGTTTTTATCTGGGTATTATGTGGGTAGGTAAAGCCTGAAGCCCTTAGGGTTTACCAGGCATAATGAATGAAGACCCTTCAAATAATATTTGTTGTTTTGATACCTGTCTCACAGAAGGAAAAAAAATAAAAATAAAAATAAAAAA
>Ga0209208_10003247_pt1 | contig 23346 bp, 13 predicted proteins | sample S1TSphfallax_3_FD_187694 | JGI IMG/M metagenome (GOLD analysis project Ga0209208, IMG submission 187694) | Host-associated microbial communities from peat moss isolated from Minnesota, USA - S1T2_Fd - Sphagnum fallax MG (SPAdes) (version 2) | ecosystem: Host-associated > Plants > Peat moss >...
CCCCTCCCTCGCCGCCCCCCCCCAAGCTTGAAACTTAAACCTTAGCTCTAAAGCTTAAAGACTCAAGCTTGAAACTTAAAAAGCTTAGCCCTAAAAGCTTAAGAAGCCTTAAACCCTAAGCACATTTCCCTTTTTCAGCTAGGTACATTTTCAATTTATATCTGATTTCAAAAAATAAATGATATAAATTTATTCCAAAATATAAATTAAAATAAATTATTTCAAAAATAAATGAATTGAAATCTGCTTTACATTTGTATTTCCAGTTTTTTTTAATTTTTTTATAATTAATTTTATTTTAACCTTTCAGAACTCACCCTCAATTACTAAATCCTTAAACCCTCTACAACTGGAAATGTAATAAAAAAAAAACTAGTTAGTGTATTTGTGGGGCCATGAGATATCATTCATTTTTCATCCAACAATAGAGCCCAATGGGTATGGAAAACTAGTACTACATTCATCCAATGACACTTACCTATAGTTAACTAAACTACTGGAGAGAACACGTGCGCAAAAGTATGCCATAATTTGTTTGCTGATAGGCCCCCTGTTCGCTGATGGGCCTACTAACCCTTTTGTGGCCAAATATTACAATACCTGTTGTTTTGTCATCCATTGGATGAATATGAGGATTGTCATTCACGTCTCCCCCCCCCCTCCCCCCCCCCACCCCTTCCAATTAAAAGCTTTGGAACACTTTTGCAAGTCAATAAAAGACTCAAGAGGGGAAGGCATGTTGATAATGCACAAGCATTTATTGTTATCTAATTAATGCTTATTGAATATCCCATCACATGATAAAGGAGGAATGAATAATTTTATTTATTATTTATTATTTCTTTATTTATTTCTTTTAATTAATTAGGGGTTGAGATCAATATGCTAATGAAGCTATTGGAAATACTTCCCAACTTCAATATTGACATATAATAAGGGAATACCACCCATTCATGAGTTGCTCCTTAAATACGAACATTTTGTCTTCCAAGTTGTTGGGCCTAAAACCATTTGGTTTTTTTTATTTTGTTTTTTTTATTAGTATGATTACAAATATTCGAGTAGTGTGTCTTGTTTCAAAGGGTTGGTTGGTTGAACTTGTTATAAAATACAATTTCAATTACTTTAGTACCTTGGTCACCTTGACACTAATTGTATTGTTTTCAGAAATGTTGATTTTTTTTTAAATTCAAATAATAGTAAATTGTGAAGGATTGTATTGAATTTTCAAGAATATTTCCTTTGTTGAAATGAAAATTTTAAAATTTTAATGAATTATTCCACAAACATTTTTTTTGGTATTAAATAGAAACTTATAAAAGATATTTGAGCTTAGGGTCAGTTCCTTCATTGAATGATATGTAAGTTAATGAAATGATTTTTTTGTGAAAACGTGAAAATGAGGTGCTAAAAACCATCTTAATTATCATAGGCAACAATCAAAATAATTTCATTCCTCCTAAGAAAATATCACTATAGATCATGAAATAATAGTGGTTATAAATTCATAAAAATTAATTAATTAATTTTTGAATTTTTAATTAATTAATTAATTATATCCATGTGGAAACTATGCTACATTATTACCTATGGTATGCAAATGGTTGTTTTGGTATTAAATATAAACTTATGTCATGACCCTTCAAATAAGAATATTATTGAGTTGTGTTATATGCCTTGATGTTAAGCATGATAATCAAGCCAACGACAATAGTCATGGGGTGAACTACATAAAATTAGCTAAATTCAATTGGGAAAATCACAACCATCCTACCATCTCCAAATAAAACAACCTTGAATAGATTTATTTATTTATTTATTTATTTATAAGTCTAGTAAAACATGAAAAAAATCTCCAAGGCTAATAATAACCTAAAGTTTACCTTCCCATGTTTTTGCTTCAACCTCAACTAGGTAGAATGGTAATTGGAATGTATGGAAAAATATCATTGACATATGCATACAAATTAGAAAGGGAAATTCTAGAAATGGAAGTTGGAATGACTCTTTGTAATGAGGATTGACTAATCACATGATGTAAAAAACCATGGAAAATCAAATTACGTGCTAAAGATGTTATGTGAGAACAATTGCAAGAACAAACATAGTCTATGTAATTTCTTGGGATATTTTTTTTCAAATTGAAACTAGTTTTGAGCAAAGATGGATTGAGAAGGTGATTCTTGTTATCAATGAATTGCATGCTTCCAAAAAAATAAAGCTAAATAAATCTTTGAATGGAATTGGAGATTCGGTAAACATTTTACATAGTTGAATATCTTTGCAATGTACATATATATCATTTTTTTTTAAACATAGGTAAACAAAATTACAAATTTCAAATTTATGACTTTTACTTGGTTACATCTTAGGCTCATAGAATGGACATTATTCATTACCATGATTGGTTTTTTTCCAATTGTTTTCATTTCTATTGCCTTCCATTGGACATTGATCATACTTATCCATATTTTCAACTAGAATCAACACAAAAATTTATTAAATAAATTGTCTGAGAATTTTTATTATTAAAATTTTTAAAACATTTTGGGTCATAAATTCAATGATTTCTTGAAAATGAGTCACCATTTTTTTAACTCAAAATATATCTTTACAAATTACCAAATTATTGTACATTGTTCAAGTTTATAGCCAAAAAAATAAGGATGTCCATACTTTCCTTTCTTGTTTTATTAATAGCCCTATTTGTTTAATTCAACTTATGGACGATATCACCTTGAGATCAAAAATTTGATGGAAAAAATGGCATCAAAATGATTTCATAAGAACCAAAGGCAATACTTAAGAAAGAAATTGAAAGTTTTGTTTTTGTTTGAAAATCAATTTGTCATATAATGGAAATTTTTAATCATTTTTTATAAAAAATTGTTAAATATGTTGATCATTGGCAAGCAATATTTCATTAATGGTGCACAACTATGTTGAATTTATTTATTTTTGAAAATGTGCAAATCTTTCAATTATACATGAAAAATGATCAAAATTTCAAATCATACCAAAATATGTTCATTACCACAACATTATTGTGTACATCATTCATATTGTACCACATTTACATGTGATAAAGGTCTGTTAAAATTATTACATGATGAAAATTCAAATGTATTAATGAACAATTCAAATGACACATTTATAAAAAATTTAAAAATTGTTATTGCATTCATTATAAATTTTTATCACCTTTTTTTCAATCAACAAATTTGTATCAAAAAAGTCAAGGGACCTTTCACAACATGGACATTATCTAACATAACAATTAATCAATTTCAAATGTCCTATTTAAATCAAAACCTTAAATGGAATAAATGATTTTTTTTTCTAAAAATCTAACATACAAATGAGTCATTTTGCCCAACTTGAAATGATTACCAAAATTATATATTCATATCAAAATATTAACATATCTACTATTTAAGAAAATTATTGTGCTTTAACAACTTTCTTTGATTCATTATATCATGAAGATTGACCCCATGTTTGGTGATAATTTCTTATAAAGTCTCAATAATTACAAGTGAACAAATTGGGTTATTGTGAAAATACAATACAAGAAATCAAATTTGATACAAGAACAATATGGAAATATATCCAATCCAACTTCAAACATGACACAATATTTATTACATAAACATGAAGAATGTTCATTGTGTTAGTTATAATTAATGCTATAAATTATATGTTTAGGATAAAGGTTGCAAAAAGACAACATTTTTCTCCAAATATTTCATGTTGAGGAATGCATGGACAATTCATAATGAATATCCACACACACACACACACACACACACACACACATGCACACACAAAATAAAATTCTTGACATTTAGATGATCTATTGTTATGAAAATATCAATCAAATGTTAACAAATAACTATCTTATTAAAAGTTATGGGCACCAACGTTTTTCTTCACAATTTTCTAAGGTAGGTGGCTTAATGACCATCCGCAAAAGGACTTAACCAATTTTTCCTAGATAGGTTAGAAAAAAAAATAGAAAACTTTAGGAACTTTGTTAAATTTTGGCATTGTTTTGGTGCCTATTGTCTACATCTAGCAATTTCAATTTATTTTTTCATTGAAATGTGGCAACTTTGGGCCATATTTTTCCAAAATAGCCTTCATATGAGTTGCATTAGTTTTCTTTCTTGTTGGTTAGATGTGAAATTTTGCCCCAAAGACCACCATTGGGCACCTATTGATCTTTCCTTATCAAATGCACAACAATTTCAAACGTGTTTTTATAAAGCATTTTGGCACATACATTGCAATGACATCCTCCCCCTCGACAAGTTTATTTGTTGAGCAAATAAAGAAACTCAAGGCAAGTTTGTCCACTGAATAAAAAATGAAACTCAAGGTGAGTTTTAAATGTCTTTGGCATGTTCCAAGTGATGAATGAAGAGTTCTAATAGTCATCTTTGGCATGTAGGTGAATTTGAAGCATCTTTGGCATGTAAGTGAACTCTAAGCGTTTTCAGTGTGTTCCAAGTGAAGAGTGAAAAGCTCCAGTTATCTTTGGCATGTAGGTGAGGTCCAAGCATCTTTAGCATGTTTCAAATGAAAAATGAAAAGCTCCAACAACTGTATTTGGCATGTAGGTGAGCTCCATGCATCTTTGGCATATTCTAGGTGAAAAGCTATAAGCACGAAGCACTTTGGGGGGTGTGTCTCCACCTTGGTTTGTTGGTAGGTAGGCGATGTTTGATCTTATTGGCAGTTGGTCTTGGTCATGTGCAACAAAGGTCATTGGTTTTCTTCTAATACACCTCATTTGTGTGGGTAGGTAGGCAATGGTCAATCTTAGTCATATGCATGCACAAAGTAACAAAGGTTGTCGGTCTTGGTGGTGTGCATGAAACATTGTGTGTGTTTTCTTCTCATTATTTTCTTCTTTTAATATGTCTTGTTTATGTGGGCAAGTAGGCATTGAAAAACCATTTGGGAGGCATATGTGTAGGCTCAAAATAACAAATGTTTTTTTGGTCAATCTTGGTCATTTACATGCATAAAGCAACTAAGGTCAATCTTGGTTGTGCTTGCCAAGCACAAAAAGACCATTTGGGAGTGGTTTTTGGCACAAAATAACAATTTTTTTTGGTCGGTCTTGGTCATGTGCAAGCATGGAGCAACAAGGATTAGTTTTGGTCATGTGTGGTCATAAAATAACAAAACATAGTTGGGTTATAGCAAAGGTCAATCTTGGTCATGTGTAGGCATGGAGTAGCAAAGGTCGATGTTGGTTGTGGTTACCAAGCATAGAAAAACCATTTGGGAGATCTTTGGCACAAAGCGACAAGTGTTTTTTGGTTGGTCTTGGTTGTGTGCATGCATATGGAACAACAAAGGTCAACCTTGGTTGCATGTGGGCATGGAATAACAAAGCTAATCATGTTATAAAAAAGGCTGATATTGGTTATGTGCAACCACGAAACAACAAAGGTTGGTCTAGGTCATGTGTGGGCATGAAATAGCAAAGTGCAATTGGGCTATAACAACTTGGTCAATCTTGGTTATGTACAAACATGAAACAACAAAAGTTAGTTTTGGTCATGTTTGCTAGACATTAAAAAACAATTTGGGAAGCATTTTTGGTATAAAACAACAAATGTTTTTTGATTAATCTCGGTTGTGTGTAGGCACAGAGCAACAAGGGTTGCTTATGGTTGTGTGTGGGCATGAAATAGGAAAGCCTAGTTGGGCTATAACAAAAGTTGATATTGCTCATGTGTAAGCACAAAGTAACAAAGCCTAGTTGAATTGCATGTTTTTTTGGTGTGTCTTGGTCATGCGTAGGCATGGAACAAATGTTTTTTTGGTTTATTTTAGTTGTGTGCAAGCATTAAACAATAGAGCCCAATTGGGTTATGTGTCCTTGTTGGTTGGTCTTGGTCACGTGTAGGCACAAAGTAGCAAAACCTAATCAAGTTATGTGTTTTTTGGTCAGTCTTGGTCATGTTTCTTCTTCTAAACCTTCTTTTGGTTTGTATTGTTTATGTGTAGGCAAAAAGTAACAAAGTTCAGCTAGTGTGTGTGTTTATTTTTTGGATCGTCTTTTAGTTTGTCTTGTTTATGGGTGCAAGCATAAAGTAACAAAACAAGGAACACCCTTGTGTTGCCATTGGCATCTATTCTTTTTCTTTAGGTGATCAACGTCATTTTCTTTTTTAAAACCTTCTTTTAGTTTGTGAAGTCAATGCCATTTTATTACAAACATGTAAGAAAAAAAAGATGCAATTTATTCATTTTAAATATAATTTTAAAAATTGAAAATAATGTGTTGATAATTCATTTTGAAAATATATTTAGAATGTACCTAAAATATGTTTTAAATATGCCATTACTTCATAATATCTTTTTAAATATCTTTTTGCTTCAAATGCTTGCTAAAATATATGAAAAGTGCCATTTACAAACCGTTTTATGTGCTATTTGGTTTTTCTGTCCATCACATACTCATTTATCAATGTTGTTAAATTTCATGACCATTTTTGTTGTCTTTTCATGGTTGGGTCTTGTTGTGTAGTGTGTATGTTAAGGTGAGTTTTTCACCTTTTTCTAAAATGGGGCAAATTTGTGTGCAAAGTAATGTAAAGCTCTTACAATGCCAATAACAACAATAGGATTGAAGTGGATGATGGTCTACAAGAACTTCTTCACTAATGATCGAATTGGGTTCATTTGCTTACTAAACAAGCTAAAAATGCCAACATGTTTAGCCCATTCATCATCCCTTATAGGGATCCATTGTTGGAACTTGTCCATCTTTGAAAAAATGATATTTCCCTTACCAAAAAAAGTCACGGCCATTTTTTCTTTTTTATCCCTCATTTTCATTTCCTCTACCGTTTCCTTGTTGATGTTCCCTCTCATCTTTACAAAAACATTAATGTAAATTTCAACAACATAACGATAATGAAAAGAAAGAAGGAAAGTTGAATAAACATTACTTCCTTTTATACTAAAGTTTGGGTGCCTTAACCCAACATTAGTTACAAAAATCATTTCATGGGTGGATGAACCTTTTTTGTCCTTCCAATGTCATTTCGTCAATTTGGATGAAAAGTGCCCTATCATGATTACCCCGACACCTTCTATAGAATCTGTCACTAACAATTTTGTGATGGAACCTTCATTTGTGGATTCCATATTGAAACTACTATGTATTGATTCCAAGCTAAAATGTTTAGGATCTACCTCGATTGATTTTGGGGTGGAATCTTCTTTCAAATATTCCATACCAAAATTATTCTTGGTCGATTCCAATTCGAAATTTGTTTGTAAACCAAAATCTCCAACCACTTTGTTAGAAAATTATTGTTTGGTGGAATTTGTTCTTTTCGATTAGTCTCTACTAAAATTCGATATTTGTCCAGAAATCATTATCAGTTTGGGAGTTCGATATTTTGGTTGGTTGATACCGAAAGTATTTTTTTGATTGATTGTGATTTTCAGTAAAATTATCCTGAAAGTATTTTTGTAACTCTTCTTTGTGTTTTCTTCCCCCTTTGATGGTGGCTTATAATCCTCTAAAGTTTTATCCAAGTATCAATAGGGTTTTAACTTGTTGATGTTCACCAAAATGGGATTCGGTTCAAACTTGTCGATGTTGACAAGTAGTACAATATTATTGGGGAGACAATATTGTATTTTATATGGGCCAAACCATTATTTTTTGAACTACCTAATGTGTTCTTTTATGCCTTTTAGAAACCAAATAATTATGTTCCCCATAAAAAAAATCTTAATTTTGTGGTTTTGTTGAGCCCATGACATCGTGTTCCATTGCCTTATACATGTCCGATTTGTTGCCTTGTGATGGGTTTCACCCAAGTGTTCCAATTCAACCATGTGACTGGTGAGAACATGGGTAAGGGAAAGTTTCGATCAACATGTGGATTACTCGTGGGTAATAAATATTTTGTTGGCATTAAAGATTAAAAGCCATCAATTAGTTGAAATGGTATATGTCTAATGGTTACCTTGAATGTTGTGCGATAAACATACAAATCGTGTGTAGGTGTTCTTCCTAGTCGATGTGGTTTTCATTCACTAGTTTAGTAAAAAACAAACTAATGATTTTGTTAGTGGACTCTTCTTGGCCATTGCCTTGCGGGTAATAAGTGGTTGAGATTGTATGTCATAATAGAAAATGGATTGTAAATATCTCAATGGCATCGTTAATAAAGTGAGTGCCTTGATCACTTACTAAAATAAACGAAGAACCAAACCTTGTGAAAATGAATTCATAAATGAATTTTGTTATCAAAACCATTATATTGGTGTGCAATGCCTTTACTTCCATCTACTTGCAGGTGGTGTAATAAGTTGTTACCAAAATGTGCTTATTTTTTGTCTACTTACTTATGGGTTTGATTGGGCCAACAAAATCCAATCCCCATTTCATGATGAAGGGTTCTACTAGCAATGAAGTGACCCATTTCACTATGCTATTCTATAATAAATTCTTTGATGCACCCTTAAACTCCTCCAAAGACTCAAATATGAATTTGAAAATGAAAACAACGAAAGAAAAAGGAGTTGGGGTACGTTTTTAAACTCGCAACATTTTGGAGGTAAAAGGGCATGTTGGAGCTCCAAGATGGAGACTAGGGTGAGTGACAAGTGGGTCAATATTCATATGGATCTACACAAACCAAACAAAAAGTTGGTTAGTGCATAATTTGAGCACGAATGAGCCAAGAGACCGTACTCACAAAACTCACCACGACCCACTCTTGAGGGAAGCCACCACCTTCCCCCTTGTAGTATCTTTTTTTTATCAGCCATGGGGGTTGCACCCAAATGTCATTTTTCCCGGGACTCGACTACAATGTAATTCCTTAAAAAGTCAAACATGTTTGACTACATATATATGTATGATATGTATAAATGATAGTATAGAAGACCCATTTTCAACTCACTTGCAACTATACAACTAATTGATTTTTTGACATGACAATTTATTTATTAATACATCGTATTTTTCAGGGGATAGTTGCACACTATTTTTAATACCCAAAGGATAGTTGGGTGAAAACACACTAAGGTGGAATACTTTTCAACATATGTGGAGTCCATACTAGTGTTAAAATAAAAGTTTATTTACATTGTAACAAAATATATTATATTGCATAAGTCATATGGCAAGGTTAAACAATTGTTTTTTTACTCTTAAACTTAATCAATTGTAGATCATTATATCAAAAATTTATATTTAAAAAATGAGAAGTTGAATCATTAATTCAAATGAATAAAATATTTTATACAAAAATATATATTTCATTATATATCTCAATTTATGGTTTTCAAAATCTTTCAAAATTGTATTCCTTAGTATCAATGGCATCACACTACTTTTTATGTCAAAAAAATTCATTCAACTAAGCATTGCAGTAATGAGTCCATAATCATGCAATATGGATTGTGATGCAAGGTTTTTAACATTTCAAAAGTCCAATATGTTATGGTAATTCAAAATATATTCATGAAATGCGTACAATGAGATCATATCACATTTAATTTATTTATTTAGTCATTTTCACATATTATTAATTTATATTTTGTTCCATGGCCCATGATTGATAATCCAACAAGATTATGTACTCCACCTTTGTGTGTTTTCACCCAATCGCATAATAGTTCTATATGAGTTGTTTTTTGAGTTTTTGTTGGAAGATAATGTGGTTTTGATGGACACGATTTTTCATAGTGTGAATAACTGGAATCCAAAACACTATTTTTCATTACCATGAACATTGTAATGTAAGGAATCCCATGAATAAGGATCTTGAAATCCTTGATGAATCCAACTGGTTTGGTGATGGTTTGATCTGCCATCCGAAGTGTATACAATGTTGGTTTAAGACTAAGGAATCTTAATCATTTTTGTAGTTCCTCCGTCATGATGTTCACGTTAGATCTTCCATCCAATATGACGTCTTCAACAATGTTGTTGTCCACTTGAACTTGTATCATAGCCATGTGAAGATCAATCGCCATCGAAGTGATATCCGGATTAAGTATTGCCGCAATGATATATTTTCTTCTAGGGGCAAGGTTGGCAACAACATATTATTTCAAATCCGGAACGGTCTTAAAAAATTGTCCCAAAGTAAAGGTATGTGTACTCTCCAACAATTGATGGGTAATATTTTCCAAAATCGAATTTTTTTTGGTATTTTGCGGTAACATCGATATTTCCAGTAGATTTGGTCACACACATTTTGGGTTTTGTGATTAGCATTTACATCTACATATTAGTCAAGAAGGACATGTGATTAATGACTAATGAGTTGTTAAACCCATGTCGTTTCACCCATTTAGTTGCAAAGGACGTTCAATCGCAAAGCCTAATCATTATCTATTAAAATTTAAAAATTTGTTTATAATAGTAACATTCAATGTCATCATTAACCTTGGTATGACATGTAAAACTCATGCCATCTTAACTTAATCATTTTATTCAACTAAATGTTATAAGGACATCTTGATGGATAGATGCTTTGCATGTGCCCCCATTTTATAATGACACTATGATTATGCTTCAAGTTGAATGATTTTCAATATTTGGTGAATAGGTTTAGGATCAATCATTTGAGTGGAAGGAAATGATGGCTTTTGCAAAATGGAAACCATGTTGTTGCTTATTCGTGTTTCACAATAGTTTGGATCCAAGGTTGTGTAAAATCCTATGATGTTTTTGAAAAATTAGACTATTATAAAATTTGAGGCAGTTGAGAAAGTTGAATAATGGATGAATTTGAGAAAGTTGGACAGTGGATAAACTCAGATTTGTCCAACTTGAGGAAGTTGGAGAATGGATGAAGGTTGCAAAGTTGAAAGAGACTGGTCCCCTAAAAAAGTTCGACAATTGGTAAACCCACTAAGGTTGAGAAAGATGGAGACCTGGAATCTGTGAATTTGAGAAAGTTGAACGGATTGGGACTCATGACAGTTGGGAAAGATGAAATTAAGGAAATTCCAAACTTCTCTAGTTTCATCAATTGTCCAATTTTCATGGACTTAATGTTTAGGTTCCATTCTTTCCTACATCAATACATGGATAATAGTGAAATCTTTCAAGTTTCATCCTTATATTTCATTTGATTTCATCAAATGTTTCCATATGTAATCAAAATTAAAGTTTGGCATTGTTCACCTATCATGATGGCTAGGCATAGTTTTTAGTTTGTTTAAGAAGGTTTTATGGTTGATGCAATTAAAACATTTGAGTTGCCTACTTGTGTTTATGATTGGTTGACTCATTTACATAGGTATGCATTTAGTTGAGTGTTTATTGTGGGTAGGCTATAAAGAAAATAATATTGTTTATGAATGCTTTATCTTAGTCTTTTGAAAACCAATTCTTAAAATATTGCATGATCACACACACCAATGACCATCCTTTTAGAGTGATTGTAAGCATGTCATTGTCATTCTTGGTGGATTTCATCATTTTCCTCCATTCAACATTGTATGATGATCAATGTTGTGCATGTATATGTTTTAAGATTCACACTTCATGTAAGTGCAAATAGTTGAAGGAAATTAATTTACATGTTGGGTAAGTGTAAGTGTAAAATTGTGTAAATTATTTTAGGACATGTAAATACAATGTAAGTGTAAAACTTTTTATTCTTACATTTACATGTCGTATAAAAACCATGTAGAAAAGCGAAAAACTAGAAAATGAAGCAAAGAAGATACAAAAATATGCAAACTTTGAGTTGATTCACTTGAAAGTTTATACAAACATTCATTTTTAGTGTCCAATCTAATCATTAAAATGGCCTATTTATAAAAGTGACAATAGGGCATAAGAGTTCAATTAAAACTAAAAACATTTCATATGTAGGTTGAACAAAAGATTACCAAAATCATTGATACATGTGCCAATTCTCTACACAATCCTCTACATGATCCTCAACCTCAGAAGGAAATTCAACATCTATCACATCTAGTATGTCTTCCTCAACATCACCAAACCCATCCACATCTTGATCATAAAAACTAGGAAACCCATTTTTTTGCACTAAGTCAACAACAATGAAAACCTACGAGAATGTTTGAATGGAAAAAACTCTTTCTACTTCAATCTGACTACCAAGTATGCCTAAAATTTCTTTAGTTAAATAGGCACATGTTAAAATTGTATTTCATGTTTTGACCACCAAAAAGAAGGTCCTCTCCTTCCAATGGCACATCAAAATTCAAATGTGCAAAAACATGATAATTCCCATTGAACCTATACTTAAACACAATTCCCAAATAAATTAACTTAAGGTGTGTAAATTGCAAACAAAAAAATAAATCACAATGTATTTCAAATAAGTAAAGAAAAAGAACACTTATTTGTTTGAAACAAGTCTCATCCTCAAACACCCCTATTCCAAAGACAACATTAGTATTACACACATTTTTTTGCACAACACTTGTACAAACATTTGACCATCCATGGAGATTTTAATATAAACTCTTAAGGGGTTGGGAGGAGGAACTAGCTATCATATGCACTAGCAATCTCAATGGTTGAAGAGTGGTCAACATAGTTTTTAACTAGATTCAAGTCTTAAAATTGGGGATCCAACATGAAAGCAAGCATGTTATATATGGGCTTTAGAAACCTTGAAAACATCCATGAAATCAAAGAAGGGCCTAAAAACAATAGTCACTTGCTCCCACATGTTAATACCAAGATGTTTCACCTTAATGCACATATCCATGTCTTCAATAACATCAATTTTTGCTTGCACAACTCCAATTTATCCTTGAAAAGTTGCACATATAACTTGATTGTTGAAGCATGAATATTTAACAATAGCTAACACCCACGATGTTGGTTAAGTACACAAGTTATCACAACAAGATAAAATGCATCACACATTACTTCAATAATTGTCTAGGTCTATGCTAAAGCACTATTAGAAAACATGTGGTTAGACCACTATGCAAACCATTCATTTTGTAGTGGTACCATTATTGTGGGTTTCCAGTAGGCTTATTAGTGGTTTAGGGCAGTGATTGGTCCCCAGTGGGATAAGGAAACCATTGAATAGGTGATTGGGTGGTTTAGTTCAATTTATTTTTGTGGTTTTTGTTAAGGTGCCCAACATGTGTATAATTAGTGGTTCTATGGGTGGTTTTGTGCAATGGTCATCAAGTGTGGTCAAACCCTAATTGATTTGTCAAATGCCATGTAACATTTAAACATTGGCCACCCAAGATAAGCCATGTGACATTTAGACATTCACCACCCAAGTTATGCCATGTGGCATTTAGGCATTCACCACCCAAGTTAGGCCATGTGACATTTAGACATTCACCACCCAAGTTTTGCCACGTGGCACTTAAACATTCACCACCCGAGTCAAACCATGTGACATTTAAACATTGGCCACATAGGTTAGGTGACATGGTATTTAAATATTAGCCATTTAAGTTATGTCACATGGCTAAATCTAAATGACTTAAATTAAACCTAAAGTAGGTTTAAAACTAGGTACCTAGATCTAGGAACCTAAAATTTAGGCCTAAGCACTTAAACCTAGTTCTAGGAACCTAAAACCTAAAGTTTAGGCAACTAGGCCTAGGTCTAGCTGCCTAAAGTGGGCTTAGACAACCTAGGTCTACCCTATAAACCTCCATTATATCCTTTCCTAAATTACACCTAAAGTTAAACCACTATATTAAGTTTAGATATAGGTTGCTTAAGTAGGTAAGTAAAAAGGATCCTATTTACTTTTTGGTGAAGGGTTTTTTTTATTGGTTCATCACAAGTAATATTTTTGCTTTGAATATATTTCATGCATGTATTGTATGTAGATTAATATTTTTTCATCTATTTATATAATTTACAAAGTTCAACTTGTTGACAAAGGATATGGGATAAATTTACAACATTATCTCACACCATCCTTTGTCCCATACAAAACTACCCAACTTTGTCCAATATTAAAAAAATTCACAATTTGTTCAAATGAAAATAAATAAATTTCATCTTAAATATTTTTCCAAAATTTACACATTTATAAAAAAATAAATAAAATAAAAATTAAATAATTTGATTGAAAATGCATTTGAATCTTCACTATTTCATACATTTGAACAACAATGATATCTTGAAGATTTTTTTTTCATAAAATGATTTGTAAACAAACATATTTAAATTCAACGTTTTTTTTTTGGTATATATAATTTCCCCACATTTAAAAATAACAATGAAACAATAAAAATTGTATAAATGTTGTGTTATATTTATTTTTAATTATAAAAAATATTTTCAAATAAAAAATGTTATCTATAAATCATATAACAATATTTACAACATTTTAAAATCATAATTATTAATTTATGCACTTTTTAATTTCATATTTTTTATTGTGAATTTAGTAAATTTTAATCTTATTTTGAAAGTTCTTTTCAATTCATTAAATGTGATTTATTATAAGTGACTAAAAAAACTCCAAGTTGTATGACCAAATATTTTGACAAATGAATAAAAATCAAATTTTATATTATTTCCTACCCATCACATGGAAGTTACATTTTAAAATTTCCATTTTTGGGGCATGTGGATTTCTTTTGAGATCTTTTGGATATCATAATAAGAATATATATTTAATCTCAAAAAATTCAAAAAAATATTCATTTAAATAAACCAAGTTGAACAAGAATGCCAATTTGAATGTTTTTATTATATTTTAGGCATCAAATTTTTATTTAATTTTATGGTTTCAAAAAAATTAGCAATTTGAATTCCATTTTTCCCCCCCAAATTTTCTTTTAGCCACTATCCAAAACTTCACATTAAATAATTGGTGGCTTTAAGGTAGAAATTCTAAAAATTATAAGGTATTAATTATTTATTTGTGCACTATTTATGTGTTTGATAATTTACAAGTTTATAATATGTTTATTAGGTATATATGTATGAACTTACCTTCTAATTATTTTTCCTTTTAATTCACAATTTTTTAATGTTTCAAATTGTATATTATTAAGTAATCATATGGTGTTCATAAAGAAGATTTTTAATCATGTAATCCTATCCATGAAGACTTTTAATCATGTAGTCATATTCATGGTTACAAAAATACAACTAGATACAAAAACATTGCATATATGATTGTGACTAGAAATGGTCATCAATCATATTTGTCCTAATCATAAATGTCAAGTTTTGGCATAGTGGTATATGTAGGGTATAGGCAAGGTAGGGTAAATTATTTAAGTAATGTAGCTTATATGTAAGGCTAGGTATGTATAAGCTAAGCTATACCTAGGCTAGTTGTGTGTAATTGAGTAGGTTTAACCTACCTTAACATAAATATATATCAATTTATACCTAAGTAGGTACATAAGAAATCATATACTAATACCTAACCTTAATACATAGGCTATGATATATTTAGCCTATGTATAAATTATGATATACCTAACTAGCTATAGGTTACAATATACATATTTTAAATACATATCTTATTCTAACCTAAATATAGATTGATCAACTTAGCCTAGGTATAGTCTAACTATATTTAACTAGGTCATACCTATGTTAGGTTAGCAAAACATGACCTAAGTATACTTAATTTAGCTTAAGTATAATTTTACCTAAACTTACATAGTATTCATTTCAATGGTACCTAGTGGCTATGTCAAACTTAAGTACAAACACGTGGCATTTAAACATTAACCACCCAAGCCAAGCCATGTGGGATTTAACTTACATGGTCGCTACCTACCTACCTAGCTACCTTGTAAGGTGGTTAACCTTGTGCACAATGCTTAGAATGACCACTAGGAAAAACCACCCAAAGTGGTTTGAAAACTGGAATGGAAAATTTTCAACCATGCCCAAAGGCATTTCAAGCTAAAAATTCCTAAATCACCATTGCTTCACATTGCATAACCACTTTGGTGGGTTTCTAGTGGGATTTGCCCACTCAACAAAATCATGAGTGATTTGTGTCATGTCAAGACCACCCAAAGTTGAATTGGGTGGTTGGTTGTAGTGGTATGTCCACATATTTTCTAGTAGTGAAGGAATTGTGTTGGCTAAAGCTTCCATTTATCAACTATAACAATTGATTTGCACCTTGATAGGCTAGGTATTGCTTAAATGTGGCAACTTTGGATGTAAAGCATGTCTTCACAAAAGTTATTAGCTTCTACTACAACAAACTAAAGTCTTGACATGTTTGCTTCCATTTTTTTGCCCTTTTGGCTACAATGAACAATGAAAACAAAAGATCAATTTTATTTCACATTTGATAACCTACAAATTCTTGCATTGCAAAATATCAAGATTGTTAACATACATACCTAATTTTTTGGCCATGTGCTACAAGCTTGAAACGATGTCTGGGCAAATTTCAAACTAATTAAACCTAGGTCCTTGGAAATATTTTCAACATTGGTTGCATATTGAATTGTCTTGTTCAGGGCATGTCCAAAGCATGAACCATTAAATGAAACATGCAAATAATTTAATGTTTCACGTGAAATAATATATTTTAAAGTTGTGGTGATGTTCCCCATATTGGGGCCTTTGTCTTTTACATAACATAAGATCTTGGAGGTGAAACCAAATTTCTTGAACCCATCCTTTGTTGAAGGTAGATTTTACCAAAACCCATTTACCAATTTTTTTCTATTGAAAACCTTATTACCAAAACTAATTTTTACTAGTTTAGACTAAGTGATATTCATGACTAATTTTTTGGGGATTAAACTAATTACCTATTCCCTCATTTATGAGTTTCTTTCTTGGAGGTATTTAAGGCTCTATCCATGTGTGGATTGTACAAAAGAATATTTTATGGAATAATTTCTTTTTTCCTACCATACATTTGTACGCAAAAGTTCTATGTGTAGTTTTTTCTTCGTATGTTGTGAATATCATGTCTTTTGTATGCAATTATTCCTTCTATTTGCTTCAAGTTTCTTTGTATAAAAAGTTCATGAGGATAACCTATTAAGTGCGGAAAATACTTATCTTGTGCCAAAAATTTTGTTTATTTAAGGAAAGTAAGAAGATTTTTTTTTAATCCCTTATTTATTTCAAATCCAAGTAATTACCAAATGGCCTTAACATTTGGCGACCATACTATAGATATTAAATCCAAAAATTTTGGTTCATTATCATTCTTATTTAGACAAATATTGGTTAAAGCTATTTGACTCTACTAAAACAAACCATGGATTTATTGTTGTTGTTTGACAAAGAAAACATTATATCAAAAAACTTTTGTGTAGTCATGTACAATATGCCAATAATGTTGACAAAAAATATGAAGAAAAAAATGGAATAGGTTTTGTAAGAAAATGCTTAAATAAAACAAGTAGGTAATTCAGAATGACTAGAACAACCAAAGATTGACCCAAGAGAGGTTTTGACCTTTCATAGTGGGGAGCAAAATGAATTAAAGGATGTTACCAAAAATATCAAATTAAAACCTATATGACCTACCAAAAATCATCAATTGAAATTGCAATGCATTAAGACCAAACCAGAAACTCCACGAGAACCAATTTAAGACCCTATCAAAAAATTTAAAAATTGGTGCCATGAAACCATTATGACAGATCCACATGCCAAAGAGAGTGAAATTGATCGATTCTAGAAACGAATCAATGAATTATGCTGGTTTCAAGGGAAGGAGCCTTCTAATCAAGTACGAAACGTGCAATGCTTGAAGACAAACATTTTAAATGAAGAAGAGTTCCATCAAGAAATTTCAATAATTCTTGTTTTTAACATTTGTGCTTCTCCCGTTGTGTTTCCAACTTGTATTTTTTGTCAAAGTTCAAGTGATTCGACAAATAATTTTCCTTATTAATCTAGTGAAATCTTGCCTACACAAACGGTACCAATAGATCATAGACCTTATCCGATATCATTACCTATTCAAAGTTTAATTCCAAATGTTCAAATTTTGGTTTATCCTTTAGCACTATCAAATTAGCTTGTAGAGAGTCAATTATTCCACCTATCTCTATTCCATTTAATGGAAATGTCATGGAGTAAAATCTAGTAAGATTTCCAAATTCAATGTATCCTCATGTTGGACCTTATACACCATATGTTGGTTTTGGTAACGAGGACATAGGGAGTTTTCCTATAATGTGGCCTTCAATGTCCAATCCTTTAGCTAACCCAATAACACCACCAAAGCCAATTTTGGGAATTGCACAAATTGGGATTGTAATAGATCATGGGGAACCTTCAAATGACGATGATGAGTATTCCGAAAGAAAACACAACCCAAGACGCTACAAATCATTCCTACAAAAAAACTATACCATGAACAAAAAGGCCAACCATCTTTGATTGGAGATGTTGGTGGGTTTCCTATTGGTAGATGGATTGTATCTATGAGCAACGATGGTGGTGAACCTTTTAACGATGGTGGTAACATGCCTCCAAGAGGTGATGGTTGTTGCAACTCAAACCTTGAGCTTGCGAAGGTGTGGGCCAAGAGTGAAGCCCAGGAGTCACATTTCATGTTCCCGGGAATGTAAAAGAGTGTGAGGGAATGAACCTCCACACTCCCAAATGAGCTCCCACTTTGGGAGTTGGAATACTAATGGACTCCTGAAATTTCAGAAAGCAATTTTACGGGTCAAAACCCATAGGATTGAAGAGTTCCTTATATCATTGGAAATCTCTTGGAACGTACATGTCTAAAATGGGTTCGCATGACCCATTTGAGTACTTAAAACACAAGTTATGGCCAAAAGAAAGGCCGAAAATCAAATTGCAAATTTGACTCCCAACCACTAAAAGTGAATAATAGCCTCGATTTCCTTGCTTTCAGGTGGTGTGTCATAAACTGTTGGAAAGCTCTCAACGAGGGCTATGACATTGCTTTGGACCTCACCTCAATTGGAGGTTTGCACACAAAGTTATGGGCCTCCAAAGTTGTAGGAGTCCCAATTTTGGGAATTTCAAGACTCCCGCTTGGGAGTCCCGGGACAAAATGACATTTGGGTGCTAGCCCCATGGCCAAGCATAGATAATACTATTAGGGGGGGAAGGTGATGGCTTCCCCCAAGTTTGGGCCGTGGTGAATCTTGTGAGTCCATGTTTGCTCATGACTCGTTCGTGCACCAAAAGTGTTCCAACTATGCATTAACCAATTTATTGATTGGTTTGTGCAAGCTTGTGTGAGTAATTGGCTTGCTTGTCAACCTTCCTAGTTTTTATCTTGAAGCTCCAGCACGCCCCCCTACCCTCGAAGTGGTGTGAGCCAGTGAATGCACCCCAACTCTTTCTCCTTTCATTGTGTTCACCTTTAAACTCGTAGTTGAGTCCATCAAGGAGCTTGGGGGTGCATCAATGGTGGTGATCCTACATGAAGTGGCAGTAACAATCCTCCAAGAGGTTGTGGTAGTGGACCTTAAAAAGACCAAAATCCAAGATCATACGCTATAAGATTACAAGGGCCATGGATAATGCCTACTTGGAATCCATGGTACCCCCCATGGTATCTTGTCCAACCCCTTATAGAAATTTTCAACCAAGTGGGAAATCTTTACCCTACCCCATTTACACTGCAGGAACAGATCTTAATGCTCATGTACAAATTTTTTGCAAGGCCATTCAAGCTAATGGAGAAAATAATGATGATGGTATCGTCAATTTTTAATTTTTTTTACACATCACGATGCCATGTATCTGAATGGGGAGAGAGCAAATCCAATTTGCAAATTTGAAGAGTTGGAGGTTACATTCTAGAAGCATTATCAAAAAGTGCAAATGGATGAACAAGTGTACACGGCATTACAAATGATAAAGTAAGGCAAAGACGAAAAGGTGGAAGTCTATTAAAACTAGCAAAATACCTTTAACATCAAGCATATGATAGTTTGTTAATCATTTTCTTTTGAACAAAATTACAACCATATTTTTTGATAGCCACAACAAGGATGAAGAAGGACACCTTGTTTGAACACAAAGAAGTTGTAGTCACTTGTGACAAAAATATGAGAAATGCCAATGAATACCAAAAATTGCTAGAACCACCAACCAAGCATGAGAAGGTTAGTAAAGGAAGGTGGACAAATGTGATATGCGATCAATGCAATAAACTATAACATTTTAAATAATGTTGCCACTAGAATTTAGACAATCAAAACAACAAACTTAAAAACAATAATGAAGTAGTTGTGAATGGAATTTTGGCCCAAACTAGTGGTGGTACAAAAAATAAATTTGGTAACAAAAGAGGTTGTGGAGAAGTAAAGAAATCGAGTTCCATCATTTACTACTACTTCATCTACAATTTTGTTGAACATAAAATTTGTGATTACCTTTATAAAGATGCAGTTCAAACGATATTTATAAAAAAAACAATGGTGGCTACTCCCAAAAAGGACAATGTGTTACCACATGGTTCTGGTAGTTACCACTCATAGCTAAAATACCCAAAAATGTGGTATTCAAAGAAAAAGAGCTTCACAAGAACAAGAGTTTGGCCGATTGGAAAGAAAAGGAAAAGCTTCAACATTCGTTTGAAGAAGTTTTAAGGGCATACAACAAAAAGAGCCACCAAGGGATAATACCTAGAGCTAGTACATAAACTTCGATTAAAACCAACCTCACAAAAAAAATTGATTCAAAGACTAAAAATCAATTTACTAGACCTACCAAATGTACAATGCTATTAGATTTATCATATCTATCGAATATACCCACACAACACATTATGGGTTTTTTGACTAGTCAAAGAAATAACTACTATCCTTTTCAATTATAATTGTAACTATTTAGTCACAAAAATCACTATGTAGTTGCAAAGGCCATTGAGATATCATATGATATCATGGTTTTGGGTTTATAATAACTAGTATGATGATTTTTTGGGATGGATATATTATTATTCTTGAAATTATAATAATTTGCTTTAAATTAATTAAAATTAATTAATTAAAATACCTTGATTTTTGTGACTAAAATAACTTCTAGTCTCACAACTTGATGATGTGGCATTCCCACGTGCAATTACAATGCCAAAACATGTCTCTTACAACTTGTCCTATTCAACTATAATGGGAGAATGATTAGAAAATGGCATAAGCGACTTTTAAACGACTAGAAAAATGAATATAGTTGAATATGAATAGTCATACAAAAGACATGTTTTGGCATAGTACATAATAAAATATTTGACTATTAATCAACATAATGAATCATACATTACTTTCGATAAAATGAACCATTTATCAATCAATCACTATGTTAAAGATGATGTTCAATCCCTCAATGTAACTTTTTGCATCATGATGTAAATCCAAAAACTTTACCCTCATTATAACAAATCTTGTCCTTTGAACTAGACACAAAAATGACTATTATTTTTTTCAATTACATTTATAATTATTTAGTCATAATAATCATTACGTAGTGGCAAAAAACATAAACATGCCACATGGCATCATGGTTTTGCAATATGACAACTTATTGGTTGTTTGGTAGATTATCATATTTTTTTTCAATTTTTTTCATTAATTAGTTAGTTGCAAGAACCATCCACCTTTGTGAATAATAATGATTCAATCTCCCATGATGATGACATGGCATGTTATATGTCAATAAGATGACGTGGTCTTATATTTTTTCAAAAGCATGATTCATGTCATTGATTTGATGAACTAATCTCATTTATTAGCTAGTTGAAAATATTGTTGTCCTTTCCAATTAATAATGACTCAATTTTCCATGTCATGATGTCATGGCATGCCATTTGGCAACAAGGTGTCATAAATTTTCATGGCAATCTAAGACTTTTTGTGAAACCATAAGTTTTTGTGTGTCTTGAATTTATGGACCAATATTTGTCATGGCATGCCATAATTTTTGGTGTCATGAAGTTTTTAAAGTCATCACGTGCATGTGTATACATGTGTATTAAACAATTTATTGTGAACTTGTAATTATAATTACAACATTAATAGTCATTTTGAAAAAAATGACATAACTCCTTGACTTTTTAACTACTTAACACACTAGCTTAAGCTAACATACCTATTAAATTAACCTATGTATGTAAGCTACTTAGTAAAAACCTACTTCATACTATAGGTTACTTTGTAAGTTACTTAACTAAACATAAGAAATATAATACATCTAATATATTTAAATATACCTAAAACATGTTAGCCTACTAGTAGGTTAACCTAAATAAGCTTGCCTAAGTTCTTAGCTTTAGGTTTTTTGCCAAGTCAACCTAGGTAGCCTCATTACAAAATATTTTATCAAGTTTATAACACCTCAAGTTTATGTGACTAGATGTGATTATGATGCGACTAGATGCGACTAGATGTGACATAATTATCCTAGGTTAATTTATTTTTTAGCTTAAAATTTTTTAGGTTAACCTAAGTTAAGTTAATAAGTAGTATAGGTTGACAGATTAATTCATCTTAAATTAGCTTAGGGAGGTTTAGGTCTAAGCTAAGTTGGTAGGTAGTAGGTAGGTTGACCTTGGGTGGCCAAGGTTAATTCAAGGTTTAAAATGTTGAGCTTTATAAGTCTGTGTTAAATATAATTAATATAAAACAATGTGGTAATGTAATAAATGAGAACTTGAACCCCAAAGTGAAGGTGAAAGGTTCAAATCTTCATTCTTGCAACCTATGGTACCCATGCCACTTGGCTTAGGTTAGGTAGCCTAGTATAGGCTTCTTGGGCTAGGAGTTCAATATTTGTTTTTAATTTAGGCCACCTAGCCTATGTTAGATATTTTAGGTTGTTTAACATAGGTAGCTAACTTAGTTTGGTTAAGCTAGGTTGATTTTTGGCTAGGTGAGCTAGGCTAAATTGCCTAGCCTATCTAGGTTAAGTTAGGCTGACTTTTGGTTATGCTAGTTACATGGGCTAAACTAAACTGATTTTTGGTCATGTGCAATGACTCATAATATGTTTATAGATTTTTGACACGTAGATTATGTAAAAGCTCCCTATACCAGCTTCAATGTTTTGTCTCTAGAACATTGACATGAAACTATATCAAACTTGAATGAATTCGAGAAAAATGGAATCCAAATTGGTGGAGAATGTATGTCTCTACATCTGGACCAGTATTAGGCACTCCACGTCCAAATCCATAGTAGAAAAACGCTTTTAAAGGACCACTGCAAATCGACATCAAAACCGGAACGCAGCAGGAGACGCTATCTCGCTACAAGATTGAATGACACAGGAGTATTTGCAGGTGTGGGGTGGAGATGTTCTAAGGACGATACATGTACCTATAATGTTTTGAAGCTGCTCCCAAAAACTCTGGGATTTTCACAAGTGTAGGCCAGGATAACCTGACCAAGGCA
>Ga0209208_10003248_pt1 | contig 23345 bp, 12 predicted proteins | sample S1TSphfallax_3_FD_187694 | JGI IMG/M metagenome (GOLD analysis project Ga0209208, IMG submission 187694) | Host-associated microbial communities from peat moss isolated from Minnesota, USA - S1T2_Fd - Sphagnum fallax MG (SPAdes) (version 2) | ecosystem: Host-associated > Plants > Peat moss >...
AAGGTTGAATGTGGTACAATGTTGGTTAATGCAGGGTCAGGAGTTGGATGAAAAAGCGCAGCCCATTCTTTGGAAGAAAAGCCAACTGGTGCATTTGTGGGTGCTGGTTCACTCTGGCCCCTAACAGGTACTATTGGAAATATTGCTCTAGAGCTATGGTTATCACCAGAGTTTTTGTCTTTTGTCAAAAGCTGCAATTATAATAATTAGGCCATTTTTGCCCCAAATTTTGTAGCATTTTTTTGGCACCACCAGGTGGCCAAAAAATCTCCTAAACAAAACTCTGGTTTCCACATTTGAATTTTAGGTGTGATTTGATCTTAATTTACAATTTCCACTCCTCTACCAAGGTGTCAGACAGGGAACTAGACAATTTTACAGTTGAATGAGGCAGTGATGCAAATAGAAGAAGCCACTTGGAGTCCTGAGCAAAGGACCAAACCAACCTCTTGTTGGATAGGCCAATTAGTCATGGTTTTATGGTGGTAGTTGTCACAATTGCAGGTGGTTGTTGTGTATCTTCTGTGCTGCACAGTTTGTAGACATAGGACTGGGGCAAAAGGGCCCAAGCCTCTTGTCAGGGATAAGTCATGGTTTCTCTAGTTGTCACATTTGCACATGGTCATTGGTTGATTGAAGATGAATGCCCTATTCATGCTAGTCAGCTTGCAGACACGAAACTAGACATTGAAACTAATGGGAAACATTACGTGGCCAATTGGACTGGGCCCAAAAGGCCTAAACTTCTTATCAGCATGTAAATCAATCCAAAGAGGAGAGGGTTCTTCAAAAGGCAAATATGTCCAAAACATTGTCAGAGAGCAGTAATTTGGGGGGAGTGATTTCTTGCAAAGTTGTTAGGTGGTGGCATTTACGCTAGCTAGGGTACAGTAATGCAGATGGGATTTGCTTGCAAGATTACAATATTGAAACTATGAACTTGGCCCACAGATACAAGTGATCAATTCCCATGTTTTGGCAACCCAAACTTGCCTTAGTTTTGCCAATGTTCAAGGATGAATATGCAAATTAGGGCCCCTTCCTAAGTGGGGTGCTCAATTGCAATTTGTCATCATGCCAAAGGAAGGTTGTGTAAAAGATTGCCTTTCACAGTATGAATGGTCAAAATCTATGAACTTTTAATAGAAGTCGAATAGCCTCTAGATTTTTTCAATTTGCATTTAGTCTAGTGTGAATTGTGGTGTACTTACTTGGGCTGACTTGACAAGTGGTACCTATCACATACACCATAGGACCTTGGTGGCTTCGGCACAAATTACAAATTATTTTAGAAATGAAAAAGAGCCTACTAATGAGTGACCACCTTCTCTCAAACATAATGAAGTTCGAGAATGATTTTGAAGTAGGGTAGAACAGCCCATGAACAATCACTTAAGCGCTCAGGGTAAGCTAGATCCAAGGGGAAGGCTCTTTTGTTTTTGGTGTCCAAACAAAACTTGAACCACTCCTATTGGTGCACCTAGTGCACTAAAAATCATAAAAAAGGAATAGAATTGAGAAAATTACTGGCCCCCAAAGTAGAGGAGGTCAAGAACTCAAAAAAACAAACCACTAAATGTTACAAAGCCGATTCCCAATCACCCAAAAACTTCCTTGGATGTTGGTTTGTCACTATTAGAGTTAAAAGACGATTTGTAGAACTGAAGGTGGCACTCTTATAGCACTTTAAATCGTTTAAAATGAATAAGAAATGAGAAAGTTAGGAGCTTTGAAAATATAAGGGGTCCAAAGAGAAGAAAAAACAAACACATTTTGTGAGTTGGAAAGCTTTTTTTTTCCTTACTATTTTTTCATTACTCATTTTCCTTAGCACTTCAAAGATGATTTCTCAAGCTTGAGGTAGTGCTCCCATAACATTTTCAATCATTCAAAATGAAAAACAAATGACAAAGATTTAAATAAGTGTTCAATGGTAAGGTAGTGATCAATGATGGGCAATTCTACCCTAAAGAATGATGTACCAACAAATTATTTGCAAATTTGAACTAGCTTTGGTAGGTTCCTCACTTTGCTTTGAAACTCAAAAGGTTCTTGTGATTCCAACTAAAGTTTACACCTTTTTGGTTGGAACTAGTAAAATAATTGGAATCAATAAAATAATAAAATTGTGAAAATAACCTTTTGCTAGATTCAAAATTGAAGCTCTTAACACAAGTTCAAATGTTTTTTGTGAACAAATTGAACTTTTTGAAAAGTTTACATGTAGCTTGAGCTTTATCAAGGAAAAATTTAATTAGTTGTAAAACTCCATACTCATACAACCCAAAGTTTTAATTCATTGGAAACTTTGTGCCTACATCATCCTAATGTTGAAGAATTTGTATGTTTACTTGAAATTGAACTTGATTTTTTGAACTCGAAACTATACATGAAACCGAGCCAAAGATTCTTGAATTTGGAAAAAAAATGCTAGAAGTAGAGCCAAAGTATCTTGAAATTTGAACTTGGATAACCATTAAAAAATAAATTGAAATGTCAAAATTAGGATTGAACTTTCTCTTAAAAAAGAAGAATTAAAAATTTCAATTTTTTTTTTGAAGAATATTTTTTTGTGAAGGAAAATGAACAACATTTTAATATATTGTCTCAAAATGGAACATTAAAAATGAATTAATTAATTGGCAGATGTGTGCTAAAGCTACCCATGTACTATAGTAGTTATGTCTATTGGGTGAACCACCAACTACACAAGTATATCAAATAGTAAAGACCAATGTTGGACTAGTATTACATTTGGACATACATGCACATGATTTGCTAATCAAATTTTGTAAATCATAACCATGTCAAGGTTTGGTATTCCAAGTTTGCAATGCCTCAAACTAATCAAGATCCTAGGAATGTTAAATATTTGTTCAATTTTTATAAATGTAGACTAAGGATTGTTAAAATAATTGTTCAAACTTTATAAATGTGAACCAAGGATTGTTAAAAATCAACAAACCAAAAGTATTAAAGCTAGAAATCTATTTTCATGAGACCTCCATTAAGATAAAGGTGAAGTTGTAATGTCAAGATTCACAATGAAGCATTGAAACAAAGAAGGATCATTCACAACTTGTCCTTCATTTTGCTTCCTCTATTGAAGGTAGAACACCAAACAAGGATAAATTGTCTAGGAATGGGGCAACCTGCTATGGCATCACAACAACACTATGATTAAGGATTTTTTGGCTACATGGCATTCAATATACTCAATCAAGCATTTTAATCCCTTAAATTGAAGGTTTAACATAGTGGCCAACATGTTATGTGTTTTCTTCACATTGAATCTGCAACCTCAAAGAAAAGAAAAAACTAAGAACATACATTGCTTGACAATTCACACATACAATATCTCTAACCTAGGCAATTGAATTGTTGATTAATTGAAACTCTACTAGCAAAAGTTTCACAATTTCAACTAATGCAATTCCAATAATGTTTGAAGTTTCATTCTTTCGATGACTTTGAGTTCCTTACTAAAGAAAAGTCAGTCATTTATGTAGAATGTTAAAAAGACATTAAATAATCCTTGATTTTTCAAACAATAACGATAAGATCTATTTGACACCTTAATGAAACCAAAAATTATGAAGAAGGAATTCATTCTCTCATTCCAAGCTCACTAAACTTGGTTTAAGCTATATATGGCCTTTTAAAATTTGCAACAAGGCTCTTATGTTTGTTGTTTTTATAACCTTTAGGTTGTTGCATCATGTAAATGTTTTCATGTGTTAACTTTCCATTTAAAATTTTGCAATTAATGTCCATTTAGTGTCCTTCAAGGTCAGAAGAGGTAATGCCAACAATGCTTGGTGAAAGGGAATTTTCATGATAGGGGTGAAAGTTTCATGAAAAATTAAAACCTTTGGTTTGAAAAAAACCTTGAAGAACTAACCTTGTTCAATTTTTTTTAGAGTTATACAAAAAACCCATTTTTTCCCTATTGTCATCCTTCCTTTGGGCAACAAGCAATGAAATTTTAGGTCCCATTTTTCATAAGTGCACAAATGTTTCATCTATAAATTTTTTCCATTTGTTAGCATTTTTTTTAGAAAGATTCCTACCATGTCAATAGTTTATCAATAGTAGTAATGTTGTGTTCTAAATTGGGTGCTCGACCAACTCCCAAGAAGGACACACAATGTTTTTCTCAAGATGAAGGAAATTGAATGCTTCGAAATGGAAATGGGCTATGATTAGGGCGAAAGCTGCATGACAAGGAAAACAAGTTAAAATAATGTTTCAAGACTTAAGGCTACAACAAATTTTGGATTTTCCAACTAAATATTAGTTGCAAAAGATATATGCAATCTATGATTTATTAGGTGTTAAGCCCATGTTGTTTTGCTCACTTAATTGCAAAGGAAAATGATGTGTTGTCTAGTTGCAAATGTCAATTATATTATCAACTACCATTTTTTATTTTGTGAAAATATTGAAATTCCATGTCATATATTTTCATGGTATGATGTGTGATGTGTAAAATGATTTGTAGTTGCAATGTTCATCTAATAGTTTTATGTATTGTGTTTTGTTGCACCCATGTGTCAAGGTTTTATTTGAGATTGAATCACTTTGAGTTGTAAACATTCATTGTTAATTCCATGATGGGGGTTACATGTTGCCATATGGCTTCATTGTATTGGTCACAATAATGCACTTATAGGTTTTGGGACTTCTTTGTCATGCCATATGTCAATGTATTATTTGATAACCAAAGATTTAAAGTTGCAACGTTCATCTAATAAACACATGTATTATGTTTTATTGCACTATAAAACCGTGAGATCTAGCAACTTGATTACCATCAAGGAAATGGATATTGGGTAGAAAAGAAATAACAAAAAAAATGAAAAGATATGAAAGTGAAACCTATCATTTGTTTGTTTACTATCTTGCAACAATTATTATCCTATAATAGTTACCATCTTGTAGCAAATATCATCCTACAATAACTATCATGCAACATGTCACAACCTTACTTTGAGAGAGTGTGAGGATGAGACTCACACTCCCAAAATCAGGTCTTGGGAGTCCTCCGAGACTCCCAAAACTTCAGAGTTCAATTGCCGGGGTTAAAGCACCTCGCATTAGGGCGTTCTTTATATCATTGGAAAGCTATCAAAGTGTAGATGTCGAAAATGGGCTCGCATAAGCCATTTGGACATCTGTAACACAAGTTATGGCAAAAAGAAAGGCCGGGAATCAAATTGGCAATTTGACTCCCGACCATTAAAAGTCAAGAATCAACCCAACCCCGATGTGTGCAGGTCAAATGCAACACACCGTTGGAAAGCTCTCAACGAGAGCTATAACTTTTCTTTAGACCTCGTCCCAATCGGAGGTTTGAGCAAATAGTTATAGTCTCGTAAAGTTGCGGGAGTCCAAACCATGGCAATTTTTGAGACTCCTCCTTAGGAATCCCGAAACAAAAAACCATTCGGATGTGGGTGTCGCGGGGAGGCACAAAGAATACTATATGGGGGAAGGTGGTGGCTTCCCTCGAGTCCGGGCCGTGATGAATCTTGTGAGTCTAGAGTTGCTCATGGCTTGTCCTAGCACTAAAGGTGCTCTAGAAATTTTACTAACCAACTTGTTGGTTGCTTTGATGCAAGTTCGAACAAGTAACTAAAGCTTGTCACTCTTCCTAGTCCCATCTCGGAGCTTCAACACGCCCTTCTACCCTTCTTAGTGCTGAGAGCTAGGAGCGTGCCTCGAATTATTCACAATTATGTTGTTTGAGTAACTCAGACCCATCTTGGGTCTAATTAGGAACTTGGGAGCACGTCGCAACAACTACTATCCTATAATAACCATGTCTTGTAATAACTAGTGTTTTGCACCTAGTACAGACTTAAAAAAGACCCACAATCACCTACAAACCTCTTGTAATTTTTGCCTACCGTTTGTAATACCCATAGACCTTTTATAAATGTTGCCTACCATCTACAACATCAATCTACCCTTTATAGCCTTTAAATCCATAATAATATATTATTGTTCTTTAGTGGTAGCCATATTCTTATAACAACCCTACCTTCATACTCCAATAGCAAGTATATAAAGTATTTTCATTGCAAAAAAGAAAAAGAATCAAATTAATAAACTAATATTCTACATCAACTATGAAGGAACTACTTTCCCTACTTTCCTAGAAGTCAATACAAACAAGAAGAAATAATCCACTTGATTCCACACAACCTTCAACCATTTTCCATTACACAATGTTAATACATAACATGGTTTCCTATCGACTCTCCTAACCTCTTCATATTTCTTCTTACCATGTTGCTTTAAAAATGATGATGATGATAATGATAATGATGTTCCTTTTTCCTTTTCCAAAGATAAATAAAGAACTAAAAAACGTTGCCCACCACACAAATGGGTCTTTTTATCCTCTTTTTCCTATCATAATCTCTTCCACACATCCCATTAATTGATTAGATAACAAATACCAATCCTTATCCTTCCAAGAAATGCACATGATTGATGGAATTTACTACCAACCATTCATCTAACTAATCCCATTGGCTTCATCCTTTAATGAAAGATGGTAAGTTACTACCATTAGTAACTCTTTAGTTACTAGGATGCCCATGGCACTAATTAGTTTAAAAATTTATACCCTTAACATGCACTCATGTGCCAAAATTCCATTTGAAAGTTATTCACATCAAACTAAAAAAATGAATTGTTATTCACATCACAACAACACATTTTAGGTTTTGCAACTAGGCTTTGTGACTACATCGTAATTAGGAAGGACATATGCAACTAGTCACTCATGAGTTGCTAAACCCATGTTGTTTCACCCATTTAGTCAAAAAGAACATTTAATCGCAAAACCCAATCATCTTATTGACTAGGAATTTTTTTTTTGGCTTAAGATTGAAATTCCATGTTATCGATGACTTTGGTATGATGTGTAAAGTGCATGCCATCTCAACTTAGCCATTTTATTAAACTAAATGTTATAAAAGATGTCTTGATGGATGGATGACATGTGTCAAGAATCTATAAACACATTATAAATCATTGAACATTACCAAAAATCAACCTAATTAAACCCATGTAGCTAGCATAACCAAAGATCAACCTAGCTAGGCTAGGCAACCTAACCTAATTTGCCTAACCAAAAATCAACCTAGCTTAACCTAGTTAGGTTAGCTATTTATGTTAAGCAACCTAAGCTACTTGGGTTAAGCCAGGTGGTTTAAGTTAAAAACAAACATTGAACTCCTATCCCAATAAGCCTAAACTAGGCTACCTAACCTAAGCCAAGTGGCCTAGGTATGATACATTGCAAGAATGAAAACTTAAACCCTTCATTTTCACTTTGGGGTTCAAGTCCTCATCCATTGCACTATCACATTTTTTTATATTAATTATATTTAACATAAAGTTATAAAGCTCAAAAATTTTAGCCTTGAATTAACCTTGGCCACCCTAGGTTGACCTACCACCTACCACCTACCAACGTAGCCTAGACCTAGACCTCCTTAGGTTGACTTAAGATGAACTAGTTTGTCAACCTATATTACTTACTAACCTAGCATAAGTTAACCTAGACATTATTAGGTTAGGAAAAAATCTAAGATAATTATATCACATATAGTCACATCATAGTCACATTTAGTCACATCATTATCGCATTTAATTACATCTAGTCACATCATAATCACATTTAGTTGCACAAATGTGAAGTGGTTACAAACTTGATAAAATATCTTAAAACGAAGCTACCTAAGTTGACTTGGCAAAAAACCTAAAGTTAGAAACCTAGGCAAGCTTACCTAGGTTAATTTATTAGTAGGGTAACCTATTATAGTTATATTTAAACATATTAGATGTAATACATTTATTATGTTTAGTTAAGTAACTCACAAGGTAGCCTATATTACAAAATATGTTTTTATAACTAAATAGCTTACATACATAAGTTAACTTAATAGGTATGTTAACTTAAGTTAATGTGTTAAGTAATTAAAAAATCAAGGAGTTATATGTCACATTTTTCAAAATGACTATTAATATTATAATCATAATGACAATTAACAATAGATTGTTTAATATACACACACATGCATGTGAATTCATGACTTCAAAAACCTCATGGCACACAAAAACTTATGGTGTCACAAAAGATCATGGATTGCCATGAAATTTGTGACACCTTATTGCCAAATGGCATGCCATGTCATCATCACATGGAAGACCAAATCATTATTAATCGCAAAAGACAACAATATTTTCAACTAGTTAATAATTAAGATTAATTCATCAAATCAATGACATGAATCATGATGTGAAATTAGTGTCACAAGTCATGAGATCTTGCGATTACTAGTCAACCTTGTTGCCATGTGGCATGCCATGTTAGCATCACACAACCATAAGTTATTATTCACCAAAAGTTGCAAGAATGAATGGATTTTTTTTATTACCTAAATTTGGATGATTAAAAATACATTAAAAAATATATTTGAAAAATTGATATTTGTGTAGAAACCATCAAGATGTGATATCGACTACAGTTGCAAAACCATAATGCTTTGTGGCACCACAATGTCCTTTACAACTATGTAGTCATTAACATGAACTTGTAGTTACAATTGTAGTCAAAAAAGATAATAGTTGTTTTATTAACCGATTGTAAAACCGAAGATGTGTTGTTGTGCATATTGGGGATTACTTGTTGTTGCCACTCATACTAATTGTATTGGTCAAAACTACACATCTATATAATTTTGTGTGACTTTTTTGGTATGCCATGTGTCAACATTTTTAAAAAAAATTATGATTTGTGATTGGTTTTTATAACTAGTTTTTAGATGTAAGTGACATTTGTGATTAAAAAAATGCCCAACAACAAACGCCAACAACCACTACTTGCAAACAATGGATTAATTTTTCTATTATAAAATTTGTGTACATCAACCATATACACATAGTTGAACATGTTATTGTGACTATACTTGCAACTACAACATGCACTAACTTTAATTTCGCATGTGGCACCCAAACAATCATCCATTAGATGACACATGGCAACATCTAGGTTATTCATTATATTTGAAATGATAACTAATAATAGTTTTTCCCTTCATCTTATCAAGGTTAACTAGATTATGCAATGTGGCAACCCAAAAATAATTGTTTTTGCAACTATCTAAAGTTAATTGCAAAAGACACCTACTCATCTAGGGCTAGCCTATATAGCTAGGCCATTTGTGATAGGCCACATGGCACCTAGGCCACCTAGTCATAGCTTTAACTTAGGTAACCCAAGTTACCTCACCTAGTTTAGGGCTAAACCACTTACAATAAGCCACATGGCACGTAAGCTACCTAATTTAACACTATTATAAGACATGTCCCCAAAACATTATGCAATCTTACCCAAATTAGGTTAAGTGAAACAGATTTGATCAAAACCACCCAAATTCCACCTCATTGTGGGCATATCATTGACAATTCAATAAAATCACACACACACACACACACACACACACATGTTTATGGGAAATTAAGATACACTCTTAGTATTATAGGAAAGTCCTTGATGAGTAAGATTTAATGGAGATGATTTTGTAATTTTAGACCTCAAGTGTACAAAATATTGAAATTTGAGTAACCTTTATCATTGTAAATTCAACTAAATTACAAAAAATGAGTTTGAAAGGAGAAATTAGTTGGGTGACAAGTTCACACCTGGGCCAACAGCACATGCCACAATAGTCTTCAACATATTATGATTTCTCACAGTTTGAATGGTTGCTGAACTTGATGGGCCTTGTTATCTTTCCACTTGCAATATATTATCATATCTGTCCTAAGAAACAACAAGGAAATCAAACACAACACTTTGTCATTAGTATCTTGTGTTTAAGGAAATGAAACTGATTATTAATTTTTTTGCCCATATGCAATCTGAACACCTTTGATTTCAAATATTATTTGTAACTTTTAATGGTAAATCCTTTTTATATGCATTCACAACAATTTGGATAAGATAACCCATTAAAGGCCATTTAGAAAATGTTAATGAAATTCAAGGCTTTTTGAAGTGATTTAAAAATTTTAAATTCAAGATGTGTTATATCAAGGTAGGCTCTTGTATGTCCCTGATTAGCTAATTCAATTATAAGTTTTCCAAGCCTTGCATTACAAGTTTGTAGATAAATGTCTTCATATACATCACATACATGAATTTTTTTCAAAACATGTAGATTCAAAATCTCAAAAATCATTTCATTTTAGCATTTTGCAATCTTTAGATTTTTTTATAAAAAAATAGTGAGATATCGCTAGTAAAAAAAGGGGTTGTATGAATGTGATATCCAGATGAATATAGTTTTCAAAAACAAGGTAACCAATAGTTCTGTATACGATATTCAGAGCTTTTCACTTGTATTGACCCGGAATGACAATAGAAAAATATACCCAGATTAATAACCTCCGATCAGATAGCCATTAATATTTGTTATACATCCATACTGATGCAAAATCAATGCTGAAGGGAAGGCCCACAAGGATGCCTTGTTTATATTGGTGAAATTTTGGCCAAAAGACATTTTAACAATTAAAAAAGTAAAAAATGAAGTGATTGTTGGGATTTTGAATTGCCATAGCTTGAAGAAAAAAAAATTTAATAAAATAAAATCGCCAGATTTCTATACATGGTTCAAGTACGTAAACATAAAGGCATAGAAGGATGTTTGAATTTTTGTTTCATTTATATCCAAATGAAGCTTAAGTCTCCTATGATTGAACTTTAGCTGCATAAAAAAAAATCATAATAACAAAATTGGAAGGATGGGTCTCAAGCCCTTTTATTTTTGGTTTGATTTGTGATGTAGCCAAACTGGTGACCTTCACCAAAAATAGGTTTAGCCAAATTTGACTATAGATATGAAAGTAATTTTTTCAAGAATCACATTATATTTTGGCTACATCTGGAATCTGTTGGAGAAATATGATGACTTAAGTTTTTTTTTTTTCCAAAATCTTTTGAAACATGGCCGTTTTTTTTTTTTCAAAAATAATCTTGTATGTGTGGAAATCATATCTTTCAGGTTGAAAAAATGCGAAAATTTCACCACCAAATATTTTGATTAAAAAGTCATTGTTGTCAAGCACAGCAAAATGTAGTAGATCCCCTGTGAACAGAACCAAGCTGTGGAGTGAGGGCATGATTAAGAAAGGACTTGAATTTCAGTGGATAGGTACAATATATCATTGGCAAGACTTTCATCATGCTTGGCACTTGTTGGGAGGAGTTAGAATGCTGTCTCACATATGATATGTGAAATTTTCCAGCCATGGATTTTTGGCAGCTGGCTTTTCTGAAGGCAGCAAGCAGATTTCACCAGCTTGTTAGGTTTATTGGAAACTAAAAGTTGCCAAGGAATCCAATCTCTCTGGCTAGGTATTATTATGTTGGGTCAGCAGAAAGAAAGATAAAGCAATCCCATCTTGGACTGATGATATCACCAGGAATTGGGGAATTCTACTTGGGAGAGACCCCCTGACTCCTGACTCTTCTTAGAAAAACTACATGTAAAGGCAAAGGAAGAAGGTAATGATTTTTCACCTTTGACAGCCACCTTCAACACCTTTCTTCCTTTGACAGACACCTTAAACACCTTTCTTCCTTTGACAGACACCTTTAGGTCTCCACAACATCCCTATTCTGCTGAATGTAAAAATGCCCTTGGCTGTTTTTTTTTTTAACACTAGCAGGATGGAAGTTATAAAGTGGAATTTCCCTCCCATGAGGGGGAAGAGAGTTCTGTTTATTTGTCAGGTGCTGTGACATTTCATTGGGAATCCAACAATGTTAGTTGGTACTAGGGCATTACATCATGTAACTCCCTTGGAGCAAGGAGTCTTTGAAATAACTGCCCTTGACTCCCATCTCATGGACAATTATTATTTTAGGAACTCCTTACTCCCCAGGAGTTACCCTACTCATTGAAAATAATAATCCCTTTCTATCATTTCCATTGGTCCTTTATAATTCTCACAAACCTACCAAACCTTATTAGGTACACATTTAACTCTTTAATTTACTCAAGAGAATTAATTAATAAAAAAATTCAGACCAACAAATTCATCAATTTCATTGGCTATAACATTTTTTCTTCACACCTACACACACAAGCCTATTCAACAGCTCTGTATATTAGTACACTAATACTATAACTCTATTTGTATACAGACAGGACTAATTGAAATTTTGAGAAAAAACACATGAGAATAATGCCCACTTTACACTAGGAGTCAGGGCAAAACAAACTTGAGGCCAACTTTGAGCATTTTTGGGTTGCAAATTGGCCCCCAAGTTACAAATAAATGCTAGAACATTGACGTCAGAATATTAATAAATGCTGGAGCATGGGCGCCAGGGGTTGCACATTGGCCTCCCAAATTTGATGGTATCCTTTTTTGAGCCTTGGGGGGGAAGATAGGGAAAATAAAAAAGAGAGTTAATGGGGCCAATACAAGGCCATAAAGTTCAGCATTTATTAATAACTTGGGGCAGATTGAAAAGGTTTTTTTTTCCTCTTTCAGCCTTGGCTCCTAGTGTAAAGCCCTTGGGGCTGATTTCAACTTTTTTCACCAATAGGAATGCTGGATTTTGGGTTGAGCATTGGCCCTGACTCCTAGTGTAAAGCGGGCCTAAGCAGTCCTAAGTGATATCCCCAATTTACATCCCAAATTTCTTTCTCAGGGCCAACTTTGATGGAAATTGTCAGATGAAAGTCAGGCTTTCTTCATTTGTGCTAGGCTATGTAGCATTGTTACATCACCTCTGCATGCAAGCAAAAACATGGGAAAGGTCTATTGCTGACAAGCATACAAGAAGCAAAAGAGTGGCACATGGTCATATGCCAGTTGTTCTTTCTGCAATGCCCAAAGTACCAAGTCTAGTCTCTCTCTATTATGGAGATTAAATGATGTAGCTTATTTACCCAATTTACTAGTGCATGGCAAGGCCTAGAAAGCTTGTACTCCACATAAGTTTTTACACACATAGCCATACCAGTTTATACCTAGTTTGTGGAGTCCCAAACATGTTAGGACACGTGTTGTGTATGATTGTAGTTTTTGAAGATAGTTCATGTCTGGTTACCCATATGGTCCTAGTTTTAGCTTTTTCTTTTAAAATTTGATACAATAAAGTTATCTGGAAAGTTTGTTGAAGTGGGGATTTAAATGCCTAGTTTGAGTCCTGTAGGGGATGAAAAGAAAAACATGGGACCAAAATAATTATAAACCAAAATAATTGGGGATCAAACTGGTTTTTATTTTAAAATCGGTGCAAAAGTTACTGTGGTCCCTAGTCTATGTTTTCATTCGTGCCCCCTGTGAAGTTGTAGCCTAGACAAAGTTTGAGCTTTTTCAAGCTTTGCTCAAGCATGTTGATAAGTTTGTTCTTTGTTTAAATTAATTTTTTCAGATTTTCTTGGTCAGCATAGAGCAAGACCATTATGAGAGGGCCTTCTTGAGCTCAAATGAAGCTAAGATGAGTTGTGTGCAAGTTGTATTCAAGCTTTATCTAAGGTTTTTGCAAGTTTTCTAGTAGTCGTGTCTCCAAGTTGTTTTCGAGCATGAGTGAGCACATTTCTATGGTTTCTTTTCTTGGTCAACACATTGCCATTGCACATTTTTTTGACTTTTTTTCTTGGTTTTCACATTGCCATTGCCACGACGAGCCTGTAACTATGACCATGATTCTGATGTGGAAAGTTGTGCTTGTAGTGGATAGGGGTGTCTACATGCAACCAAAACTTTTGGTGCTTGCAATCAAACTACATCAATTTGCCAATCAACAACAAAATCAAAGCTCCTATCAATTTCAACCAATCAAAATGCTTTCCAATTTTCAATTTCAAAAGAGCTCTTGAAAAATTTTAGGCGAAGATTAAGGTTCTAGAAATCAAGAGCTCAATCATTTCCATTTTTTTGAATAGAACATCATGTTAATAGAGAACTCTTAAAAGGACGACTTTTTTTGTTGTTGTGGTGAAAAGTTCAACTTGTGACAAAAATTCTTATTGTCAATGTGGTCAATTGCCACTTGTTGTATTAAGGTCGCCCAACTTGTTCAAACACTAGTTGGCACATATCCTCAACCATCCTCTTTCAATTCGTTCACCAAACTTCATAGCCCAACCTATCCAAATTGTATTACACCATCCCCAAAATCTTTGAATTCAATTTAGTAGTTGTTTATTACCTCCTCGTTTGAATGTTTTAGTAATAAATCATATCCTTCCACATTTCCCAATGACCCCTCTATGTTATGGCATCTTTGTCAAGTAAGCAAATCATGTTTTGTGGTTGTGGGCAAGAATGTGGCATGAAATGCACTAGAGGTGGTTAAAATTGATCATAGAACATACTTTCACACCTTTAGACAATATGGCATGGTTAAGCAATCTCTTCCAACAAATGTTGAATTTGAATTCCATTGCGAATGAATGCTTCGAAGCAAGTGACCTTTTTCTTGATTGTGAATCAAAAACAGATTCATTTGAGGACCCAAGCATAGTTTTTTAAACCTTTAGGTAGAATTGATATGTGAAGGACATCATTGTGATGTTATAGGACAATGAATTCATATCTACCTATTTTCAATCTTGTCTATTTTGAACAATCTCAAGGTTTGGTTTTTCATGAACATCTTTAAGGTCATGATGAAGGGTTTGTTTCAATCTAGGTTTGTTTTTAGTAATTTAAAGCTTTGGTTTTTCATGAGCACCTATGAACACATCAAATAAGGTTCTTTTCAACAATTTGGGTCTATTTGGATCAATTTCAAGGGTTGGTCCTTCAATTTCATTTGTAAGGCCATGATTGGGGATTTGATTCACCAATTTGGATTTATTTTAAACATTGCTACAAAATGTGGGTTCAACATCCTTTGGCCAAAATGGAATTATGGACCTTTAATATAAAAACCTAAAGTTAAAAAGTCCATAAGAGCTCATGGTTTTTTTTCTTTTTTGGGAACAAATCGCCAAGGTCCATAACAAACACAAGTTTTCTTTTTAGGGATAGGATTTCATGCAAATAACATTCTTTTTTTTGTGATCCATTAGAAAGTGAAAATTGGCCCCCATGAAATTGACAAATTGATTGGACATTTTCTTAATATTTAGCTATGCTTATAACTGTTGCTTGTTGGTTGATATGAAAATTATACCAATAGAAGTATGCGACTCTAATATATATATAGATATAATTACAAGTATGAAAAACCCAATTTTCTAATATGTGCATGAAGCATTTTGTGTGATACTAGATCAAGGCCCAACATTATCAAAAGTAATAAAGTCACGACCATATAAAAACATGGACACATTTTTTTTCAAATTCATGATAAATTGGAAAATTGTGAATTTCATCAAATTAAATCAAAGAATTCCTTGGCTACATGATATCTAGAAATGGCATTCACATTGACTCTTGTGATGCTCAAACCATTGTGGATTGGGCTACCCCAAACTCTTTTCATGACATTTAATGTTTTATTGGATTTGTCAACTTTATTGACAATTCATTGTGCATTATTCCACAATATTAGCTCAACTCATTATTTGATTTGGAAGGATCAAACATTTTGCTTGGGGCCCAATGTTGAAGCCACCTTCCAATCTTTGAAAGTTTCTTTCATAATAGTCCCATTATTGGCTCATGTGAACAAATAGATGCTTTTGACTTAGCATTAGGAACCATGTTCTCATGACGTGGAAAATACGATATCTTTTTCATCTCAATGTTTTTTTTATCGTAAATTTTCTCCTATTGAAATCAACCACATTATATTCATGATGAAATTTTTTTGTTGATTTATTTAACAAATGGTGTAATTTACTTGGAAAGGTTCAACTTGCAATTATTTTGCATTTAAATCATTAAAAAATCAAGTATTTCATGATTATTTGTGTTTTGAATCAACATCAATCTTAATGGGTATTGTCATTACTTCTATTCCAAAATATAGTTGATTAATTATCACATACAAACTTAGGGAACAATGAAGGAAACTTATGCCTTATCCGGTCACTCATAAAGAGGGAGATGAAACCTATAATCAATAATGATATGTTGTTATCAAGTCTAAACACTTTTGATTTAAAATGTTACTAATAATTTTTTATGATAAAACCTTTTTTAATTACATTCATGAAGATTTGGTGAAGCATTCCCTAGTTGTTATTTCCATCAAGGGTTATTTTAGGAAGTTTAATTGAATTCAAAATCTTGCAAGTGATTATGATAAACTTAAACAAACTCCCTATTAAGCCTACATCTATTGTTATTGGTTAGAATCTACATTTGCATCAAGAGACAAAGTAGTTGCCTTCATAAGTTCTTGTTGTGCTTACACATATCCAATGTAAGAAAATCGATCATTTCATAAATCCATGACGTTCATGTCCAATGTCCTTCATAATTTCAAAAATGAAAAAGTTGAAATTCTTTAGAACCACATGCACCTAAGGGATAAACCTACCAAACACAAATAGTTGAAACCCCATTCACATTAAACTAGGCTTCAAAAACAAAAAAAACAATCCTACCAAAAAAACTTTCTATAATCAATACCTAATAAGAAATATCCTACAAATACATGTATTGTCCCAATAATTATATTTTTCCAACCTCTATTCCTATCATATTAAACATGTTCATCATTTAAAAATAATTAAAAGTTTAAATTGTCATCATTTATAAATTATAATTAAGTGTGTAACTTACATTTGCACATTCCCTCACACTTGATTATTACATATCCTATAATTAAATCTTGATTATTAGTAAAGTAGAAAATATGATATAAGTATTTAGTTAAATTCAAACAAGTTGTTTACTCCTACCATCGTTTTTAATTCTTCAAAATGGACCTTCCCTATTGGTTTAATCAAGAAATCAACATTTTCAACAATAGGAACATATGAGTGGTGATAGGAATGTAGGGGTTCCTGTGTGTTGCTCTTCATAGTGATAAGTTATGTAAACCCTAGAAATTAAGACAACCAAACTATTTGTGTGAAATATTGGCTATTGTTCTAATATTCAAAGATTCACTTGAACTATGATCAAAATTGTACAAGCCATTAGTCCTACTCGTGAATCCTTTCTCAATCACCTTCTAGTGAATAGCCTATCATTCAAGAACTAATGTTTTTTTTCCGAAGATTATGTAGTATCCCTTATCACTAATTGAGCTAATAGAAAGGAGATTTTTAAAGTCAAACTTAGAACATAGAGGACATTCACACTATATTTTGTTCATCCTTTGTTTTCACATGTTAAACCTCCTTTGACTTGCATATTATTTGTTACACCATTAGTAGATTTGATCCTTGGAAGAACTACAACATTAATCATGACTCATTTGTTGAAGTTGGATACATTTCCAACCACTTGTTTGGATGCTCTTAAATCAATGTGCTAGTTGTTATCATGTTGATAAAAAATCCAATGAGAGAAAATCAACTTCAAACATATTTGCTACATTTTAAACCTTTTCTTCTCCTTTTTAAGTATTGGGTGATTCTTTTGCAATATTGAAAAATTATGATTGTGGATATGTTTAGTGGGCCTCTTATTGATCCAACTCATTGTGGGGTGGTAGTAGAGTTCATTGCAATTGTAGCAATTTCTTGTTTTATGACAACTTGGGTGACCATGGTGTTGCCGATGTCCTTAATATGCATTATAGCCTCTTCAAAATGCAATATTATCGCCTTTGCCACATACTATCTTCCATGTTGTAGTAAAAAAGATCCAAAAGGAGTTTCTATAGCCTCAATCTCTTCCACTCTAAAACACTAGGACTTCATTTTTGTTAGTCTTGATGTTTTTTTCCTTTTTTCTTTGTTCCTTTTGCATGAATTTCCTCGATAGCTTACTTTCAAAAGAGGGGGTTCGTCTTGACCCCCAAGTATTTGAAAGAAACTTTCATAATTATCATATAAAACATTCAATAATATATGCACTAGTCTTCCATCATATATAACCTCACAAGTACAATGTCTAAATGTGTGACCAACCCCTTCAAGTTTTGTACGAAATATGGGATTATTATTTTTTTTCATGTTGATTGTGTGTAACTTGTTACAAGAAAGAATGTTCTTGTGACATTTTGGGTGTTAAAAAATTTGTTTGAATTTTCCAAACAATAAAGAGATCATCAACATCAACAATATATAAGATAATGTTTTTATTTACTAATATAAGTAGTATTGCTAATGTTTTGTTTTATTTATTCTAGATGATTAATGTTCTTCTCATTGTTGATGGGTTCACAATGTTCACTAGATTTGGTTCATATCCATATGATGATGTTGTTGAAATAGTTACAACATTCGCAATAATCGTTCTTTGAAGTGGGTTCATAATTTCCACAAGTTTTCCTTTTCGAATAATGTCCCTATTTTGACCTTCCACACTTCAATGTTCATAGCTATATGTTTACTCTAAGTTACCCAAAAAAATCAACTTATTGTAAATTGGAGACTTAAGATTATTGTAAACAAACTCAAAATCTATGTTCTACTGTGAGATTATCAACATTAGTACAAACAAATTCAATGCTCTAATACCATGAAGAAAGCAAACATACTTTATACAACAACAAAAATGATGTACAATCACCTTATCCTTTGGTGGGTTTCGCCCCTTTGATTTATACAATCAACCTTACTATAGTTGTTGATCTAATGTAGGCCTATGAAAACTAAATATACAAATGATACACTTTGCCATAAATTATGGCAACCATTTTATTGTGTATTTTTACAACTTAAAAGGTCATTCACAATTTTTTATATTTATTCAAGAATTGACCTTCCTTAAAAATCTAGAAGGTCATTATTTGTAAATAGTCAAGTGTGTAACTTATACTTACACCTACTTATGGAACTTTACACAATTTGTGCCTCCACAATCAACGCTTGTTTTACCTAGGAACCCAATAAAAATGTATGTTTTGTTGTTGTTGGCTAGGTTTGAATCCACAACTTTAGAGAAGTAGGAACTAGTATTCACCACCAAACTATTTCCTACCACTTTCAATAGCAAGATTACTTCTTATATTTCTTTATTTTTTATAAAACATTAATAAAATCATATGCAAAACTACATGGTAAGGCATTGCATTGGAACCTAATGATGTTTATTGAGGGTATTTAGAGTTTTTTGTATCACATGTGAACATAAACACAAATCAAAGGAGAGTTTTATTGCATACAAACACAAACAAGACAAGTAATGTGCTAAAACTTATCTCTTAGTATGAGGAGGAAGTACAAGTTACAATCTTGAACTAGATACAAAAGTGTTAGGGTTTGTGTACCCCACTTGTCAAATTAGAGAAGCATATGTTGATAAAAGTCCTTTATTCTTGTTAAAAGCAACTTACAATTTGCATGTCTTTGCAATGGGTCACATGCAAATACATGCAGCATTAAAGTAAAAATTTCAATAGTGCAACTCTTTAAAACAATTCAACATACCAATTTGAACAATCTCATTGGCCCCACAACATATTTTTTCTTCACACATCTAACGGATCTATGAGGCTGTTATAATATTTAAGTTTTGGTGAGAAGTCCTTGAAATAATTTAAAGCTCCCATTCAAAAAATCCCGTTAGCCACATAGCCTTTTATCATACCAAGTGTTCCACATCCTGTGTATGTTTGAGCAAATTTTTTACATTAAACATTATATAACCCTTGTCTGTTCTCCAAACAAGGATAAAAAGAAACCATAGTAGCACTGCATTAGATTGTTTGTTTGTGACAAGTAATTATAACTTAGGAGATATGAGATGGCACAAGTGTGATCATGTTTGCTGGCAGAGTTCTGTCTGCATTTTTAGGGTTTGGGGGACTTTGGTCATTGGCATGACCTTTTTAGCTCCTACCATCATGATCCATCACTGTGAACTATATAGCAAATATTGGAGTTATCTGTAACATACTCCTACCCAGGGTTCCCGGGCCCCCAGTTTGCCAAATCTAAGGATGAAATCAGAAAGTCAAGATGAAAACAATACACAGGAAAAAGAGGGGATCAAACTGGTTTTTTCTTGCCTAAATTGATCCTCACATGAGTTTCACCCCCAGTTTTGGATTTGCCTTATCTGTGCATCTGATGCTGTCTTGTCCTAATGAATTCCTGCAAATCTTGTGAACTGATACCCAGTTTCATTAAACAATGCCCAGTTTCCTGCACTTTAGTGCGAGACTCAAGGGTGATGAAAGGGGGATTACAGGTTCAAACTAGGTCTCAAAGACAGGGTGACTTTAAAAGATAACTTCATTTGAGTATTGGTGATGATGACATGGATGGAACCAGAGAGAATCCTGCTGGTGAAACCTTTTCCTTCTTCTTTATATTCTTTGCACTTGTACACAACTAAACCCATTCCAGATTCCAGACAAAGGTTTGAGGTCAAGGATTTCTCTCCATGTGCAGGTTTTTGTTTGTTCATGGTTTATGGCGAGTGGGGACCATTTCTGGTGATGAGAACAAAGACTCAAGGTCACCTTATGGAGGGTGGGTTGTTGACCTAAGAACTTGAATGCAAATCTCTCCCCCTTGGTAATGATGCACTATACTGGGTGTGTAAGATTGATGGGGGTGTTCACACTAGCTGAAATGTGTTGTTGTTGGCTCATTGCAACAACATGAGCCAGCCTTTATTTTACCTGGCAATGGCGGAACTTTCTCAAAAAGCGAAACTAAGAATCAACAATTCAAAAAATGAAGTGAAAAAAAATCAAAAATCAAAATGAAGTGATTTTGGAGGGTTTCACTTATAGAAATGAGGGAAAAAAGACAAAAAGAAAAAACGCCATATTTCTATATACAGTTTTTAGTGTGTACCCATAAGTGTAGAAAGTTGATTAAAGTTTTGTAATTTGTATATTTCTTGTAGCCAGACTTGGCTAAATCTTCCTAGAGATGATTACCATTTTTTCTGCATCTTCGTATCAATGATCATCACATGGGCTACATTTTTAAAAATCCTTTAAAAATCAATGGCATAAATCATATAGAGTAGTGGTCAGCATTTTTGTGACTGGCGAAATTTCGCCAAAAAAAAAATCTGAAATTTGAAATTTGAGAATGAAGTGATTTTGGACAGTTTCAATTGCCATAAGTGAGGGGGGGAAATTTAATAAAAATTGACATATTGGGTTTTCAATGTGTAGCCATGAGTTGTTTTAAAAGCTTGTATTTCTTACTGGTTTATAGCCAGATTTGGCAAAATCTTCCTAGGGGTGATTGCCATTTTCTTCTGGATGAGCCCCTTAGGCGACATTGAAAAAACTCTTAAAAAGCCCCTGGGGTGATGGCTCACTCCTATAGCCCCTACTGGGACCCGGGGCTTAAAAAAAGTCCTGGGTTCAAACCCAGTGCCGTGTAGGTGAAATTCCTGCTGGCTATATATTCTATTGGGCCTGACTTGGGGTCTTTGCCAACAGCTTGTCAGTCGGGTCTGCTGTTGTTGTGTGCCTGTAAAAACATTCTTAGAAAAACACTGGCAGGGGTAAATTGTGATAAGTTGATTTATTTATTTTGCAAATTTTAGTTTTTTTTAGAGTAAATTCAACCCCAAAAAATGGATTTTATTTGTTTTTGGGAACAAATCTTCGCACATTCCAAACCACAAAACTGCAAGGGGGCAAAAAAAACTGATCATGATGCATTGTGATCATGAGAGACTTCAGTGATTGTTCTATAATATATGGGCTGGGTAGTACAATCCAAGGTACACAACAATAGATGGTTTGTTGGGAAGGTTGCATAGAAGGTATACAAGCCTTCAGGAGACTTTACAATAGAATCTGAATTACCTTTACACCTACTGCCAAAAAGTAAAGAGAGAGATTTCAGATTTTTCTCCTTGGACTTCTCTTTGTTGACCAACCTTCATCGCTCTCAGAGAAAAAAAGATTTGATGGTAAGTTAACTGAAGCTCATGTGAGTTTTTCGCTTGGAATTGTTGTTTTCTATTGCACTGTATCTATCCCATGGATATACATTAAATTCAAAGTTTGGACGGAGTTGTAGTTGTTGTGCTTTTAGACATGGTGAAAGAGGTATGTTTCATTGGAAGTGATTTATGTAGGATGGGTATTTTGGTGATCGTCACTATGACAATTCCAGAGTCATTCTGATTTATAATTTGTCATAAATCAAAATTTATTTTGAAATCATTTTATTTTATTTTGTTTGTTTATATTTTGTTGCTTGTCTTGTTTTAATGTTTTTGTTTGTCTTACACCCTTTCAATGATTTTTTTGCTTTTGGATCTGTCTGTATTTTTTGTGGGATTTTTTTTAATAAATCAAACTTTCATTGACATTTTGCCTAGCAAATTAAAAATGTAATTTTTTTAATAAAATAAAATGACATAAAGTGAAATTTATAAAATTTTATCTTTGAATATAATAATAATAATCAAAATTATTATGTTCACAAAAAATAATGTAATCATCGTCACTGGTAGTGCAAAACAACACGAAGCTTTTAGACATGGTGAAAGAGGTAAGAGAAAACCAAATTGTCATATGGGTCCCTAAATGAGATACGATCTGTTGATGAAGAGAATGTGCACTTCCTCAAGAGAAAACCTCATCACCAAGTTCCAACATTGGAGAACTGTGTAGAATTCTAGTGGAAAACATTATTTTACCCCTATTTTTTTCAGGGTTTTTGGGGAGCCTTCTTTATTGACTCATCATAAAAGGTACGTACATTTTGAACACTTCCAATGAAGACTGACCTCTTCAAGATTTTGAGGCGTGCAAATAACACCAAAGGGATGCTTTTAATCCACAATGGCACCTACCTATATTCCACAGGATAAAAATGGGGAGCATTTTTTAAAGCGCAATGATCTTACTGGCAGAGGTTGTGTGTCGCAAAACACTCCGGCACAAGGCAAGCCAGTATGATGGGCCCTCCTGTTCATAGGCCTGGTTATGCCCTACTATCATGACATTGCCAACAAACAAATTTCTCAAGTGTGCCCCTACAAGCATATGTTTGGGTTCTACATGAGTAGTAGTTAATGTTTGCAGTGCCGAAAGTCCCATGGTTTAGTAATACCCTAGATTGAATACACCATGCCACATGATTAAGCCCTAAATGCAATGTAAGCAGAAAATGGTCAGGAGAGTTCCTGCAAGAAAATTGAAAAACTCAACTTCTTATCGGCTATGGATCTCCAGGGGGTTTCCCTACTTGCTTGCCTACAATGAATTAGGACAAGAAGAAGCAACTTGATTCCCTGGGAAACATCTT
>Ga0209208_10003249_pt1 | contig 23338 bp, 23 predicted proteins | sample S1TSphfallax_3_FD_187694 | JGI IMG/M metagenome (GOLD analysis project Ga0209208, IMG submission 187694) | Host-associated microbial communities from peat moss isolated from Minnesota, USA - S1T2_Fd - Sphagnum fallax MG (SPAdes) (version 2) | ecosystem: Host-associated > Plants > Peat moss >...
CCCTAATGAAACGACCATTTTGTGACTTATCCTTGGAAACCTTTAAACTTAGTGCCTTTTCCATAGTGCAAAATCATTAGTTGATTCTATCTAGGTTTAATCTTAAATGGAATGCCCCCATTTAAGTTTGGTGAGGTCATATTATCAAAAGTCGAGTTTGTCCTCATCATTCACAATTGCATTTTTCATCCATGATTATAAACTTTTGAATTTTAGAATCTAGTGAAAAATGCAATTCTATTTTATTCAACCTCATTCCATGGAGGTTACCTTAAAATGAATGAGTTTAATGGATTTAAATGGCACTTTGTGTGGATCATTATCTTGTCCATTATTGAACCACACTAACGGTTTTGAATGTTTAATTTGTAATTTATCATCTTCTATCCATCACCTTTCATCCCAAAGCAATTGGAAACTTTTTGGGATATTGAAGTATGTGCATTGTTATTTTAAAAAACCTAATATGTCCACAATTGTGAGAATGGATTACCAATACTTAGGATTTTGGCTTTTCCATTGAACCATAATTGGATTATTGATAAAAGATTGAATAACGTTAGCATTGATATTCAAAAATAATTCAATGCATAAAATCCGTTGTGAAATTTTCACACCATTTCATAATACATGAAATTTCAACAAATAACTAATCTTGAATGGAACACTATCAAAGGTCAAATTGACATAAGGCCACTTAAGTTAATTGAAATGGAATTAAATTTGATTGGTGAGTGCAAAAAAGAAAAAATATATCTATAATATTAAAAAACGGTAAATCTAATTTTCTTGTGATATTATCTACATGGAAGATTTCAAAAATTCCTACCTCTCAAAATTGAAAAATGGTAAGAATTTAAATGAAATTGTGTTTTTAAGGAAATTCTTCATGTAGCGAAAGTGACAATCATCCATCGTAAGATGTAGAAAAAGTGATGATCATCCCAAAGAAGATTTAGCCAAATTTGGCTATATTCTAGATTTGGAGTACAAATCTTTAATCATCTTTCTATATTTTTGGCTATATACTAAAAACTAGTTATAAAAATGTGACAATTTTCACTATTTTGGTTTCTCACTTTTGAAGATTGGAGCCTCAAAAATCACGTCAATATTGAATTATTAATTTAAAAATTTTCTTTTTGTGGTGAAATTTTGCTAGTAAAAGAAAATTCATGAGTCCCAAGGTGTTCTTTTGGCAAAAGATTAGCAAGTTGGTGATTTTTTTTTAGAAGCAAAAAAATAAAAAAAAAATTTGTGATTTTCTAGTCATCCAATTTTGGGGAAAAAAAATGCTTTTGGACAATTTGCCAAATTTATTGATTGGGTTGTAGCATGTAGCCAAAGAAGTGAATGATGATTATTCTTTTTATAGCCAAATTTGGCTAAACTTTCTAATGGATGATTACCACTTCCGCTACATCAGAAAAATGGAGAAAATAAAATAAAATAAAATAATAAATAAATAAATAACACAAACCTCCTTAGATAGGGTAATGTCAAGGGTTGGGGCGTTCCCAAAATAACTCTAGCCTTGAGCCCATTATTTTGGGAACGCCTTGGCCTAAGGGGCATTGCATGGTGTAAAAATTGATGAATTTCCATTTATTTCTTTTATATATTTTTTTACCTTTTCTCCCGTAAAGAAAAAAAAACAAAACATGGCATTTTGGAAAATGAAATGCGTTTTTATTGAAAATGAAAATATTGGCATTTCATTTTCTTAAAGAGTAGCCATGTTGGTTTCCAAAATGCCCCACGAGATTTTACACATTATAAGCACTCCTTCAACTACACTAATAATTTGTTTGAAGGTTTTACATCCATTTAACTTGGAAGTTTATGGATGTAAAGTGGGAAATTTGTGATTTTACATCCATGTAACTTGGAAGGTTATGGATGTAAAGTGAGAAATGCAATTTTACATCCATGTAACTTGGAAGTTTATGGATGTAAAGTGGGAAATTTGTGATTTTACATCCATGTAACTCGGAAGGTTATGGATGTAAAGTGGGAAAATGCAATTTTACATCCATGTACTTGGAAGTTTATGGATGTAAAGTGGGAAATTTGTGATTTTACATCCATGTAATTCGGAAGGTTATGGATGTAAAGTGGGAAAATGCGATTTTACATCCATGTAACTCGGGAGGTTATGGATGTAAAGTGAGAAAATACAAATTTACATCCATGTACTTGGGAAGGTTATGGATGTGAAGTGGGAAAATGCAATATTACATCTGTGTACTTGGAAGGTTATGGATGTAGAGTGAGAAAATGCAAATTTACATCCATGTACTTGGGAAGGTTATGGATGTAAAGTGGGAAAATGCAAATTTTTACATCCATGTTCTTGGAAGGTTATGGATGTAAAGTGGGAAAATGCGAGTAGGCGGTTGGATATGGAATATAACTCTACATGGATATCCAATGAGGAAGAGACATGTCATCAAGATGGGCCCCTAAAAGCTTGTTATGAAAGATTTGGGGGTGGATGATAAAAAGTATGTTTTGGTGTTGGATGTGGTGGTGGTGCTTTTTTCATCCACATTTTGACCAAAACCCTAAAAATCAGAACCAATAAAAAGAAATTTAAATCACCTTGAAGGTAACAAACCCCCGCCGGGTATCAGGGTGGTGGTGCCGAAAGTGCGCACGACCTGAGAGGTCTCTCGGTTCTCTAAAAACCAAATACCCATCTGTGATTGGATTTGCCATGGTTCTTCAAAGAAATTGAGAAAGCCAAATAACCGGCTTGGAAACCTGTCGATTCCTTCATGAAACCCGGAGGTTCTCTGAAAATGTTTTAAAGCTCTGAAAGCGACCGTCACAAACAAAAATTAAATACCCGCATCGACCACTGCCCGGAGCCCTAAAATCCTGAACTGTGAGAACCGTAAGCCCAAACTCCCTGGTTCTCATAGTCGAGGATTCGCCGGTTCTTTGATTCTGGAATATGATCAAACAACCGGAACCGGGGCTAGTGATGCATTTATATACCCGCCCAAAATGGCCCTGTAAACTGCAAACTGTGGGAAACCCTGAATCCCCCGGTTCTCGCAGCTCAGGCTTTGCCGGTTCTCTGATTCTGAAATATGAGTGAACAACCAGAACCAGCGGTTATTAATAGAATTAGGTACCCACCCAAAATGGCCCTGTAAACCCTACAAATTGCGCACTGGGAGAAACCCTAAACCCTGAGTCCCCGGTTCTCACAGCTCGGGATTCGCCGGTTCTCACATTCTGAAATATGAGTAAACAACCGGAACCAGCGGTTTTCGATACAAATGGATACCCACCCGAAATCGCCCTGTAAACCCTAAAACATTGCGCACTGTGAGAAGCCCTAAACCCTAAATCTGCGGTTCTCACAGTCCAGGATTCGCCGGTTCTCTGATTCTGGAATACCAGTAAACAGCGGGAACGAGCGGTTATGAACGCAATTAGATACCCGCCAAAGCTGCCCCAAATAAAACCCTAAATCTGTGGTTCTCACAGTCCAGGATTCGCCGGTTCTCTGATTCTGGGATACCAGTAAAACAACGGGAACGAGCGGTTATGAACGCAATTAGATACCCGCCAAAAACTGCCCCCCAGTAAAACCCTAAAATTCGCACACTGTAAGAACCCAAAACCCTCAAGCCCTGACTCTCACAGTTTGAGATTCAGGTTCTAGGAGTGCTTGGGTTCTACATTTTGGGAGGAAGAGGAGGAGCCAGGAGTTGCGGCGAGATTCTTCACAAAATAGTTTGCGAGATTCACGCAGAACAGTTTGATTGCTGTGTGTTTTGGGAGCTGGGTGGGTGTAAGTATCTGCATTGAGCCTGGAGAGTTTTAGGGTTTAAGGGGCTGGTGGGGGTGTTGCACGCAGTCATGGAAGCGTGTTGTTGCAGCAGATTACCACCCGTGCTTGTTGCGCCAGTAGCAGCAGCAGGTGATAGACGGAGTGCCATATCGAGTTGCAGCAGTAGTACTGGGTATGGTGGTGGTGGTCATTGTCTTCCCATGTGGGCCGGTCTCAGGTGGACTTACGGACCAGGATCCTTTCATGGTTCACGTCTTCGTGTTGCAAGAACCACCTCGAGCTCAAAAAGAGTGGAGATGGGTTGTTTGTCTTTTGAAATTCGGTCTGCAATGTTGGCTAAGATCCAATCTGGGAGCGCAAGTCCGTCTTGTGTTGTTGCAACAGCATCTGAATGCTTGAGAAGCTTCGTCCAAGGTATGGAATCTCTTTGTCAGGAATGTCTGGCAGAGCGGTTTGATGTTTAGTTTGGTTGTTCAGCATGTCATGTCATATGATGCTGCTGCTGCGACATGTGATCAACAGCACCAGACATGCGATTCCTTACTGAAACACAAAAAACCCTAAACACTTTTTCTGTCTCTTAGTGTTTGATAGAAGAATCCCTGTGTTTTCAGGTCTGTTGTTGTTCATCCCAAGAATAGCTGCCTGACAACATGAGCATCCAAGCAGGAGATACCCTCATATATATGATGCATAGCCTAAATAAACCCTAAACCCTGACTCTCTCTCTCTCTCTCTCTCTCTCTTCACACAATTGTTAGTCAGAACATTTTATTGCAAAGTTTTTCAACCAAAGTTGGTAACTTAAAGTCTGATCTATGAAATAGAGGAGAAGGGTTGACAAATCCATTTTGAAGCTGCATTGCCAAGAATGTCAAATGATGGTATCAATTTGCAACCTATTTGGTAACTGGTTTCGTTAGGGAATAATTTGGCCTCATGTGTAACATGTATTTATTTATTTGAGCAATCTTCCCTTGCAGATTGAACTGTTTTCTGATATGAACGACATATGATGATGGCTTGAGATTCTCATCAAAAGCTGAAGGCAATTACATGTTGGAATGTGGGTTTCAGGAACAGGAGGAATAGGCACTGCACCAGGGAGTAAAGATGTAGCCAAAAGGCTATTTAGTGTGATTATGAGAGCTGGGCATAGCAAAAAGCGTGCGAAGAGTCAAGGATCTGGAGGAAGGATTGAAGGAGGACAAGGGAAACGAAGATTAGATGTCAAAAGAGGAAGAAATTCAGCTCCTGGGAAGTTCAGAAATGATGGTCAACCTTCTGACCTAAAATCTCAAGGAGCTGCAACCAAAGACAAATACAGGAATGGGGCTCCAGAAGGAAGGGCAGACAGAGAAGTTGCCAGTGATAGTGGGAAGCGTACACGGGGACCCAAGCCAAGAGTGCGAGTCACACTAGCGGGTCGGCCAGTGGAAGTGGTAGAGAAGGAGGCTTTAGGGCGCGATGTACAGCTATGGACCTCAGATCCAGGTGTGAGGCATCCGGATGACTATTACAAGTATGGGCCATTTGGACCCCATGCATGGAAGGGACTTGTGGTTGGCACCCCTCGAAAAGGGACCTTTGCAGACGAGCTCGCAGTTTTCTTCTCAAGTGTGAAGAACCAAGAAGAGCTTGAAGAGATAGAAATAGTGAATTCAATAGTCGGGTATGAGAATAAGCTCCGTCAATTTGATGAAAGCATCAGCACCCAATATTATTTTGCATTTGTGCGATCAACGTACAAAGCCACCACCTCCTATCAGATGCCATGGGAGGAATGGACTCTGGTGGCTCAAATTGCCATCGAATCTGCAGATGAGCTTGATAAATGGCGATTGGGATTCCAACTGGATCGTAGCATGCGAGACAACCTGACACGTTGCGTGGCCTGGTACCGGCCAGATCTTATTTATGTCCGCAGGCCCAGCTACCAAGTAAGATTTGAGCCACAACATGAATTTCTGACAGTCCTGGTTGAGCTTTTGAATCCAGACAATGATGCAGTTAAATCTTCTTCTTCTTCCAAGAATCCATACTTTGAAAGAATGTGTGAGATTCTAGGTGTGGGAGAAAATGATGATGAAGAGCAGATAGGAATTAAATTCAAGAACCTGAGTGAAGAAATGAAATCACACTGTCTGGAGCATGTGCTTGGGATGCATCCGGTGGAGCTATTGACTCCCTTCACCCGAAGAGCTGCACAGGAAGACTGTGCCAAAAGGGAGGGACAAGGGAGAAAGATTAATGGGGGAGTTGAAACTCATGATGACCGTGATGAAGGATTTGATGAGGGTGGGGACTTACAGTACAGATATGAGGAAAGATCTGTTGACTCCCAAGTTGAAGAGGAAGAAGAAGATTTTGGTGATGAAGAATATGGGGAAGATTCAGATGAGGAAGGAGATGATGGACAGTGGGATGGAGAAGATTGGGAGAATGAAGAGTGGAAACCATCATTGACAGAGGAGGATGTTGGGCAAACTGATGAAGGTGACAGTGACAACAACATGGAATACAGGAATAAACAGACTGCAGAAGGCTACTCTGACATTGAGAAAGACAGTTCTGGAGAGAAGGAAGGTGATGAATGCCCAGGAAGGGAAAAAGATGGTTCAGAACGCTTGCTCAAGGCAGCTGTGCGACCTTATACTTATGCTGACCTGATTAAAGAAATAATCTTTATTCGGCGGACCTTGTTGCAGTACCCAGCTTTGAGATGAAAACCAATGCCCTCCCCATTTGTTGCAGCATGATGCTACATGGATGAACCTTTTATCATTGTCCACCCACTCTACCATCCTTGCTGCTGATGTCAATGAGCAGTGATGCTTTGTTGCTGCAAACTGAGAATGTGAGACATTTGCTTTCACTGTTTGACCATCTACCATTGTCAATGAGCAGTGATGCTTTGTTGCTGCAAACCGAGAATCTGAGACATCTGCTTTCATTGTTCAGCCATCTACCATTGTTGCTGGTTGTCGACATGGACTGAGGCTTTATTGTAGGTGACATATTCCTTTGACAACTGCAGATGCAGATAACAACAGGTACAACCTTCTTGAAATACTCACTATCGGGTTCTGAATCACACAACATTTCTGTTAATGTTGCCATCTGTCTCATTTGTGTCAGATTCAGGATTAGGGGTTTAGGGAGAAAAGACTGAAATCCCCCATTATGGTAACTTTGCTAGAGCATACATGCAAAACAAGGAGTATCAACTTCTCAAGATTACTCTCCAACAAGAATTGTTTTATGTTCGGGTCAATTTATAGCACTTAGTGTATATTCTGCTCTGCTGATTATGACTAACATCGATCAAGCAGAGCTTTATGAATAGAAGGGTTTTGGGGGGTTGCAGAATGTATTGAAGGTGTGGTCCTAGCAACCTGTTCTTGTGATGGAGAAATGTCTTTGCTGTATTGCAACAGTTTCACAAGCCAACAGCATTTGTTGCAAAGAGCAGCACCATGGAAGAAGACTCATCAAATTGAGGCTGATTTCTGCAGTTGCAATGATTTCTGACTGCTGCCATTTGGCCCATGAGGACACACCAACAGAAGGTTCAGGTGTCTTCCACAAAGCACTATACCCAATCTAGTTTGTTAAAAAAAAAAAAACCCCCTCATCATATTAGGATCTGCTTACAGTATAGAATCCAATCAACCAGGTTCAGGGGTTTAGGGTTTGTGCAGCAAGAAATTTACTTGTTGCATGACAAAAACACCATTGAGAGGGCAAATTTCTTCAGCACTTGATTACTCCATAATTACGGATGAGAACCTCCATCAGTTGGGTCAAAATCTAAGGTAGTCTTTTGTCCAAGATCTTCTCTCTTGGATCTTGTAGAGCATTCAGGCTGATGAGAGAAACTGAAGTCTTGTTTTGTAGGTAAATTCACCAATGTCTGAACTTCATCGTTTCTCTGATTATCTTAGTTCCAAAATGGGAAATGAAGATTTGGAAATTAGAGAGAAAACTTGTAAATTCATTCTGTTTGTGGTAGTTAGCATATAACAGATGCTGAAATTTGATGTTGGCAATAAATTGATGGGAGTTTAGGCCATGAGCAATGCTGTAATTGTGTGATCTTTGAAGAAGTATACACAGATACCAGGTATTTTCTGCATCATCAATCTCATGAGAAGTGTTGCCAACAGATGTGGATAAATGAGTTTTTTTTCCCATGGTTTCTCACACTTGATGCTTCGTGACTCATGTTTGCAGTTTTGTATTCCATTCAATGCAATGAAGCAATGAAGACTTTTCATGTAAGGACCCAAATGAGTAAAAGGTAAAAGCCATGGTCTTTACCAGCCTCTTTTACTGTTTTGCATCATGTTGCACATGAATAGGGTACATAGATGCCTGCCCACTGACATGAGAGCCCCAAACAATAGCAAACTAGGATACAATTCCAAGTTGCATGAAGACTTACAACAGGTACCTGTCTGTCTTCTCTCTTTCTAACAGTCTCAGAAGTCTTCTCAGGATCATGTTAGTTTCTACAAAACTTTTGTCAGGTCTAGCAAGCAGAAAGACAGCACCCCATTTTTTTAATCTTCTTCTGTGCCACCAGATCAGTGCCTACCACTATGGAAACTAACAAAGTCACATAATGAAACCAGAAGTTCAACAACCTCTATTCGTTTCTGTTGTTGTTGACTGCAGTTAGAGACCCAGAAAATTTGGGGTCAGGGATAGGAGAGATCTCCATCGGCAAGGTTACTATGAAGAGTAACTGCACCAGCACCGCAGTTTAGCAGAATGGCTAGGTACAGATGAGGGTGAAATGTGGTCAGACCTGGAATGAGTGACAATTCTAATCACAAAATCTTGTTGGCTTAAATCTTAAAGAATTCTGCTTGAGTATGAGAAGTTGAAGCATCCCAAAGGATGATCAGTGGGACATTTTGCTAAGGTTTCAATGTGACAATCTCCCTTGAAATTTGCTTGAGCATTGAGGATGCTTGGAGAGAGTGTTTAGTTGAGATGCCAGCAAAAAAATGAGTTGCTGCTTGGATGGATCAGCAATGCAGCAGTGGTGATCAAGAAGAAAGAGCTCCTCAACAAAGGATTTGCACCCAATGTTTTTGTTGGAAGCTGCAAAATTTGGCAAAGCCTAAACTTCCCATTGTACAATATCACAGAGGCAGATGGCAGGCAGGCAAGCACTTCCACCTCTTGTGAAACCAGAAGACAACAGGTACCATAGCAAACATACACCAGTTTAGGATGAGAAGAAACCAGCTTGAGCAAGCTGTATCAGACTTGGGCAATTAGGAATGGATAGACAGAAAGAAACCAATTTCACGCTTTGAAACTGGTAGTTGAAATAAGGATGACACCATCCAGAATCACTAAGAATAGTTGCAGTGGAGCCAGTGGAGCCAATTACAATATCGCATTCAAGACAAGTACATGGTTTCCCAGATTATCATGAACCAAGGCCTGGAAGAAAAGAGAGGGTGTGGAAGAAGCAGAGGCAGAGGAAAGAGCTCTATTTTAGGAAGAGTCAGGCGAGGGAGAATTGCAGCAGTTGAAAAACTGGAAGTAGAAAGAGATTATATGGAGAAGCAAACTGTTGCTGGTGCTCATTCTAAAGCACTCACCACCCTGAAAGATGAGCTACCAGAGGAATTTGACAAGATAATAATTTGTCCTCCATGATGCACACCTGGTAAGTACCATACAACGCTAATCACTTGAAGGTGGAAAGACTTACATCTGGTGAAGACACAGTTCCTCCAGAGTTTGGATAATGAGAACATCAGATACTGAGCAAGGGCAGCCCACAAGACAGACAGGAAAAAAAAAGAGAGTCCTAGCTAGGAATCCAAAACAAAGGTCCCAGACACTTAAGAAGAAGAGCCTAAACTTGCTTTCAGTTGAGCACTGAACTTAAAGATTTGTACTTTGACAGGGTCTTCATAACATGATCATCCCCATGGGAAGTCTGGCACAAATTGCACAATCATGTTCTACCAAAAGCAATGACCTGCAACACCAAATGGGTAGTCCAGAACAACAATCTGCATCGTTGGTGCTAGCAGATTCAAAGAAGAAGTACACACAAATTGCACCAAATAGGTAATCCAGAACAACACTCTGCTTTGTTGGTACTATCAGATTCAAAGAAAAAGTACAAACAAATTGCATTGGAGTGAGTAGTATACAAATCCCAAAATATGTCTCCCATCTGTTGCTTTTAACTGTCAAAACACGGGTCTTTTCAATACAAATTGCTGCTGCCTTTGCCTTGTGTTTTCCAGTTGACACAAATCTTCTCCATAGACCATTCACATGTGAGGAAGGGGCTCAATGTGTCTGCATTCAAAATGGAGAAAACATGGTCACAAGCAAGGGGTCAAGAGTGCTTTGATTACAGAGTCCTGCAAGAAATTGTGTATTTTAGTTCAACCTTAAAACAGGAAGTTACAAGTAGCTGGTCAGCAGCAAGCACTGAACGAAACACCATCAAACCTGAAATTCACTAAGAACCAATGCAGGACACACTAATGTGCACTGTTGTGTGTCAAATACATGGCAAGCACCTTATGTAAGGAGCCTCATAGCCCAAAACTTGGTCAGAGATGAGCTGCTGTCTCTGTCTTAACCTAACATTAGCAAGGGGAAGAAAAGAGATGGTTTTGCCAATCTTGAGAAAAACTATTCTTTGCAAGAAGAAAAAATTCCCGGTAAGGGGAACAACTCTTGTTCAAATTGTGTGTCAGATACAAGTTTGCGAGGACAAGGTAGATTGTCATGCAAAAGCCCAATTGTAGCTTTTCATTTGACCTAGAGAAATATACACATCAGGATGTAATGGTGGAACAAAAGCCGAAAAAAACATCTGGGAAAATCACACACCTCAGTGGAAAAGGGCTTCACACAGTGCTGTTGGTTGTACTAAGGACCACCAGCAAATGGGCACCCACAGCAAAGGGCCAATGAATATAAAGCCTGTCTGAATCAGTCTGTCTATAGCTGTTTGGGTTGCCAGTCTCTCCACAGTGTGGGTCTTTTCTACATCAATGGGGACCAGCAAGATCCAAACAGAGAGGCTATGATTTTTTGCCTTTGCTCTGCTGCTATGCCTCTGGGCATCTGCCCAAAACTCCATTCAATCAATTTACAATTACACAAAGGATGAGGCATTTCCTACCTGCCTTCATGCTTCATCCAATCCAAGCTGACAAGCTTCACAAACCTGCCATTTGTCAGCTTCACAAACCTGCCCCTATTCTCTTCAAAATCTAAACCAACCAAGCCTGTCAAAAAAACACAACCTCCAGCAGCTAGTTGCACTCCATGCATGAAAGCAGCTCCCTGAGATGGAGAGCTCCAAGAGACAGATTGCCTGAGAGCTCCATCCTCATTGGAGTCGAAGAGAATACACAATCCCTCTTCCAGCCTCCACCAAATATCAACAAGGTACCCGTGAAAGCACACAATAGCCTAGCTATTGGTGCCTGCTGCTTCAGCTGCACGCTGTCTCATCATCTCCATCACTGCAACTCGGCGTCGTGACTCTGCCTGTTGCTGCAGGCGCCTTAGGTGCTCATTCAAATCCCTGTCATATATCCAAAAACTTGTTGTGAGATAAGATGGTGAAACTTTAGAACTGAAAAATATAACCACAGCTCTCATATCAACAGGAGCATTATGCTCGTACAGATTCAAATCTTTCTTCCTGTCCCCATTTCAAATTTCAGGGTTCAAAAGACTGTACCTGCATCGGGGCACCCGGCATCCTGATTCCTTGCAAGAGCGAGCATGGAGCTGCAGAAGGTACCACATTCGCTTGCAGTTGCCACAACCTCCAGAAGCACGGATTTTGCAATTTATACCATGCCGGAATAATCCCTTCACACTCCGACACTTGGGGTACTGACAAGTAGCAGAACCACACTGCGATGCATGCACTAGCAGCTCCAGCATCTTCCGTAACTGTTTTCACATAATACACCCAACCAGCAATCTAAGTGTCATCACCATCATAGCTTCCAATACCAGTAGATCTAAGTGCTGGCTGACCCTTCTTTTGTGTAAGTATGGATGAATCAAAGCTCATTCTGATTGATACAAAACCCATCTACTGAAGCTATCCTTATTATAACCAGAGTGATTACTGGAGACAAAACCTTTTGTAAGAGTCTGACCTGTAGCACACGCTGTTGCCGAGCTTCCTTGTTTTGGGCATTGCGCTCAGTGAGGGGAGTAAGCTTATGTTGATGATTTGACAAGGCTTTGCAATTATTGCAAAGGTCAAAATCAGCACAGATTTCACAGCGCCACCCTTGGCCTGCTTCAATGTCACTGCTACACATGTTGCACGTGACAACAAATGCAGGTGCAGTTGGGTTGTGTAAATGATAAAGCATCATCATTGATGAGTGCTTGGCACGCCGCAGTGTGTCATACTGGTAGTGATTCCCTTGGCACAAGCTTAAGAAAGCTTGCCGTGTGTCAAAGAACTCACTCTCCATAATCTCATCCTTGTCCTTTGTTTGAAGTGGCACATCATTAACTTCAACCTGCGTGTCACAAATGGCTCCAAATTCTATGATGGTTGCTGTAACAAAAGAAACAACAATACAAGCCTTCTAAACTGAACACAAAAAACTAGTAAAACTTAGAGGTGCAATTGCAATTGGGTGGATCTAGTGTAGTGAAGTACCGGCTGCAGAGGATGTGGATCTTTGCTACTGATAGGGTGCCTTTCCTTTTCATCCAGCATCTGTTCAGCATCATGACACCTGCAATTTCCAGGGCCTTCCTTCTTAAGAAAAGGTCAAATCCAAGGAATTTCCGTCTCCTTTGAAGCATGGCAGCCCAATTTTACACATTGTATGTTTGTATCATGTTGAGTGTTTTTGAAAGAATAAAGAAAAAAAACCACACACATAAGTTGCCAAGTTTTAATCAGTTCCAAGTGGGCAAGGGAGAGAGAACCACACCGATCACAAAGCTGGAAGTTTTTGCATTGGCCACAGACCCATCGGCAGCCAGTCACAATAAAGAGGCGGCAGTGGGAGCAGGCATGGTGCATATGAACCATGATGAAGTCCTCTTTCATTGGCAATATTGACTCACCCAACTGCATCAATATGTCCAGAACAAACACATACAACACAATGTCACACCCACTGTCAGTGTTTCCTCTATCTGAAGAACAGTCTTTCTCCACTAGCAAGTATTAAGCATAGCTATCTCATAAACAAAGATGAGCAAACATGTGTGGTGATGAGATGAACTGTACCTTATGCATCAGTTGGGTATCTTTAGAGGCATTACTGGCCATCTCTGCTTGAGCAACTGCCTTGGAAGCACGTTTGCTAGATGCAGCTTTTTTTGTCTTGCCTTTTTTCAGTGCATTATTACGTCCATCTTCCTCCTGCTGCTGCAGCTGCATGATCATATCCTCTGCAGCACCAGGCCAGTAGTCCCCATCAAAGTATGGCAATCTAGCCGCAGTTACCTGCAACCATAGTCACAACCAACTGTCAGATGCAATCAGGGGATTCCAACAACCCAACTCTTGCAGAAATTCAAAACACAAACAAATAGTCATAATCATTAGGACTCTGTTAAGACATTCCATTCGCAGATGCCAAAACAAAGCTGGGATCTGAAGACTAAGCTCAATTAATGAAGAGGATACGATGATACCTTTGCTTTGCATTCACCTATTGAGGTGAAGAAAAAGTCATATAGATTAGTAACATCAACCACAATGTTATCTGCAGTTGCCTTTCGTAGCATCGTCAAATACCAGTCCCGTAGCTTGTCGGACTTGGGGGTTTTCTGAATTTCAGGGTGGCAGTACAAAATGTAATCCTCTCCTTTGAGAGGTGGGCATGCCCAGATATAGCAACTGCTAAAACCCCGCTTGCGACAGTAATCCAGATAACCAATCTGAACAATTGCAACAAGCCCATTTATCCAAATGTCCATGGAGGATTATCATCCACAGCACAAGCCATGTCACTTCATAAAGTAGCAGAAAGAACATGTGATGGATGCAAAAACACAAGAAGCACAAATTTTTTTATTGTCTAGCTTTGGTATTCAGTTGCATGTGCAGGACAGTTTTACCAGAATTTCATGATAGACAAAGGTGCGCAATGCCTCTCCACGAACAGTTCGCACATCTGGCCTAAAGTACTTCACTGAATCCAAGTACGACAAATACACCCGCCGCTGGTTTGGAAGGGAGCATTCTGCTCCAAACTCTTGAACATACATTCCAAACAAGCAGACTTCCACACCTTCTATTTTCTGGAAGAGCAACACCACCTGAAAAGGCAGAATCCTTCTGTCAGAAAACATGGTTTTTGTTACTTTACATCAAGGTCTCTACCATTTATTCTGAGGACCAATGTACCTATCTATGTGATAAGGTTCAAACTGAAAGAGTTATCTCTAGTCATGGTCACACCTTGGACTTATATGGGTAGTCAGTTGGATAATCCTCTTCTGAGAAAAGCTCCAAGAAGCGCTGCTTCACCTCCAGTTTTTTATCCACAGAAGATATCACTCTCACAACCAGAGTCTCTGCTCCTGGAACCTGTAAGAGACATATAGCAGGGGAGCTTTTTTGAGAGTTTGACGCACTGTAAAATCATTGAAATATAAAATTCTCAAAAGAGAGTGTGCCCATAAAGGCAACAAACAAGAACGACAAGATGTTGCCACAAATACATAAACCAAGAGTTGGCAATACCTCATTGAAGTTTTTGCCCTGGGCCTTGGCACGCTCCAAGCGTTCCTGCTTAAGCTTGGATGCCAAGCGCTGCTCCAAATGGTCACTGAGGAGAGTCTTTGGCAAATCCAAAGCACCCAGGACTGCAGAAGGGGGCAAGGGCTTTCGTTCACCCCTCTCCATTTCCAGCATGCAGCACTCTGGGCAAATGTACTCGCTGTCTCCTTCATTACGACGACCATTGAAGAGAGCACATACTTGATGTTGCCACAAGTTGCATTTGTCACATTGCACCCACTAGATAACAAAAGAAGAAATTCATTGAGTCAGACGTGTGAAGAAGAGCTCATGATGGAATTTGCAAGGAGGCTTTTCTCACACTCGCATTCCACCATGAACAATCACATTCAATGCATGTTGGATAGTCCCACACTATCATTTGATCTCTTGTACAAATGATGCACAGTCCCTTCACCAAATCTAACACTCACAACCTACAAGGCCCTCAATGATCAATGGTGAAAAAAAAAGCAAAAAAGAAAAGGCAGGTACTGATTCCTACCGCTTCCTCTGTCTCCTCATCATTTCTCCTTCTCTCCAATCTTGACTTGGGATACGTCTGGCCCTCCATTTCAACATTCTCTGTGCGTACATCATTGTAACAAGGTACACAAAAGTAATGCCTGGTGTCACCTGAGCCAGTGGTGTAATACGAAGCATTTCTTTTAATGCGAATGCCACATGCTGTGCAGTATATTGGAGGTGGTTCAAAGGTGAGCTTTTCAACAGCACATAGTGGGCATGCACCCTCATGCATTTGATGCTCCATAGCCTGGTTCTTCTCAGCCTTGGCCTTGCTCTGTACAAAAAACACAAACATTAGTCAAAAACTTGGGGGCCCGGCTTATCACAATCCACCCAAACTATGTTGCTGGATTGATACAGAAAGTAGATGTCAGCAATGAGAAGCAGATATGGAACTGAGATGCAAGACTGCACCTGACCCACCCACTGACGCAAGCCAGTAATATGCTCCCTGATTTGCTGCGGAGTGAACAACTCTGTCAAGGATGTGCCCAGATTCTTTGGCTTCCCAGACTTTGATGTTGTGCCAACTGTGGAAGACAGCACCGAGTTCCCTACATTGGCAGGTTCAGGCTTCACAGGAGTAGTGACCACACCTGGCCCACCACCATCGGTACCAGTTTGGACAATGGCAGCTGATTGAAACTCCTCCTTGACTGGGCCACCACCCTCCAATTTCACAGGCCCTTGTTCTTTCTGTGGACCATTGAGTTTCATTTGTTGAGTTCCTTGGGAAGACCATGAGGGGTTCACAGCATTCTCCACTTTTACAGCAGTTTGTGTTCCAGATTTCACCACTTGTTGTGGGAGAGGTGATGTGTGCTGCTGTTTGGAGCACGTGACAGAGGAGCCTTCTGACTTGCCAGGTGCCACAGCAGTTTTGTGTTGTGTATGAGGTGAATGCAAAATAGGAGTAGCTTTTGACGACTCCATTTTCACTCGCTTAGCAGGAGGTGATTGTGCTTCTGCATCTTCCATGACCATGGCTCCTCCTGGAGGGGGCGAAGACAATCCACCTGGGGATGAAACATTTGCAAGTGCACAACCTTGGGTAACTTTGGTGCCTGAAGCTCCACCTCTCTGTTGCTGAGCCTGCATGCGTTGCTGGTTCATGACCTGCTGACGCACAGGTCCACACACTGGACATCGTGGATCCCGACACTGCTGGTGATGGTGAAGGAGGGTTCGAGAAGCATTGCACCGACTGTAAGTACATTCTCGATCACGACATGAGCCAATGTGGGTCCACAGCTGCCGGGCCATGTTGCAGTGCCGTGTGACTTGACACTGCCCATCAGGAGCTGTGCACTTGCTGGCATGACGCAGAAAAAGCAGCCACCTTTGTTGTTTGAAGTACTGCTGCTGTCGCTGAGCATCCACAGCCCCTCCAACATGCCCACCTGGCAAGTTCCCATTCGCGCTGCTTCCAAGTTGTGCCACATTTTGTATGAGTGGTGAAAGAGCTGAACCATTGACTCCCTCTTCTTGTTGTTGGGGTAGCTGCTGGTCTTGCTGTTGGACTGAGAGCTGCATCGGTGGTTGCTGCTGTTGCAGTAACCCTTGTGCAGTTGTTTGCTCAGTTTGCTGCAAGAAAATCCCATTAGCTTGCTGCTGTGACTGGTTCTGAGATGGAGACTGTGACGGCAGCTGTCCAGGAGGCCGTTGCTGCTGCTGCTGCTGCTGCAGCTGCTGGTTGTGTTGTACTTGCCACCTGCGCTGCTGCTGCTGTTGGATGAGGATATTTTGTGAAGCAGGCTTGGACAGGTGGGTGTTCTGTTGCTGGGGTGTTGCCTGATGCTGCCTCTCAGATTGTGCACCCTGTCAGTCTTGTTCAAATCAGACCTCGAGGATAGAACAGAAATCCACTGCCTCTGGAGCACACTTTAAAGAGATGAACCAGCAGAAATATGAAATCCAAATAGAGTATTCACTCTCACCTGTTGTTGCTGTTGGTGCTGACTAGTCTGTTGCCGCTGCTGCTGCATATTTTGATGGTGCTGGTGTGGAAACCCTGGTGTTGACTGTTGCATGTGCTGCGACATGGATTGTTGAAAAGCTTGTTCATGCTGCTGCATTCAAAACATTCCAGACTTATTCAAACCATTCATGAGCACCATGCAGAAATTACCTGTGTGCCTGGGCTGATCTTAACAGAAAGAGAAGGAGTTTTGCACACTAACCCCTGATTGTCTCTGACTCACAAGACCTGATGACTGCTGGGATTCATAAATTCCTTGAGATCTGGGAAGCTGCTGCATTTGCCGCTGTTGCTGCTGTTGTTGTGGTTGTGGCTGTGGCTTTTGTTGAGCCCTCACACCAGGCATGACATTTTGGTGAAAACCCGTGTGTTGTATCTGCTGCAGCTGTTGCTGCAGCTGGTTTGTCTGTGTGGGTGGAAATCCCTGCACTGGGATCATTTTTGGTGACATCATGGACTCCACACCTCCCAAGTTGTTCCCAGCTAGTCCATGGCCTGACACTGCAGAAAACAAACTTGCTGATCCTGCAAGGTCTGCTGCATTCATTGCATAGCCATCCCCTGCAATTCATGACAACAGCTTTAGAGTGAGGACTGATAAACAGATGAGTGAAGCCAGCTGCAAGACGAAGGCTCGCCATTAGTGTGTAGATGTCCAACAAAAGGAAGATCAAAATGGAGCAAACATACGCATGCGCAGGGGTGGGGGTTGCTGCTGCTGCTGCTGCTGCTGAGTTAGACGCTGCTGATGCTGGTGCTGTGCATTTGAGAACTGTGACACATTGGGATAACCTGAGGCATTATGCAAGCCTGAACTCCCATTCATCAGGTGCTGTCCATTGGGTAGCATCAACTCATTACTGATCCCCCCATTGACCATGCCCATTGAGGCAGACTTGTGCTGTACACTACTGGTGAGCCCATTCAACCCACGATAGTGGTCATTAAGCCCACCTCTAAATTGCTGGAGCTGTGCAGCAGTCACTCCACCCATCTCACTAAGGCCAGCTGATGATGCAGGTGAAAGGTTCATTGCCTGCGATGAGGTCAAACCTGGTGTGGGAATCATTTGGTTACCAACTGTCATGCCAATGCTGGATGATACATGGCCATTTTGTGACAATCGAATGCCACCCGCTTGCTGAGAGACCAAAGAATTTATTCCAGCAGCACCTGGGGTAGGTATCATGTTGTTGCTTCCAGGTATGCCAAACACATTGTTACTAGCATGTCCAGGCGTTGGTATCATGTTGCTTATAGTCCCTGGTGTCAGCATCATCGTTCCACCTCCGTGAGGCATAGGATTCATGAAGCTACTTCCATTCACAGACATGGGAACCATGCTGCTCAAGCTTCCACCAACCCCTGGAAGCATTAAATTCCGTGCGCTTGCTGGGGTGGGTGCCGTGTTGCCACTGTTCCCAGACATTGACAACATGTTGCTCCCAGTAGTACCAGGTGTTGGGATCATGTTGGATGCTGTCCCTGGGGTTGGAATCATATTATTGCCTGCTGCTGAGGAATTTACCACCTGAGTTGTTTGCTGGGGCTTCTGCACCATCCGCTTGGCCACTTGTTGCAACCGCTGCTCAAGAGTTGAGTAGTCCTCGTACTCCTCCTACAAAACCAACAATGGGACAACTTACATATATTGGCTTGGTAAACTGCCCCAAGTCAGGGCACCATCCCCACATACCTACCCCACACAAGATCACAGGAATGATGACAAGGTTGATTGTTTTACACTACTGGACACTACTACTTCAATAGAAGAAAAAGAGGTCATACCTTGCTGGCTGCATTATTGTACAGTGCCTCCTCCAATCGCTTCACAAAATCTGGAAGCCTTTGCTGCCACTCAGGATTGCCGAGTGGCTTCCGGTTCTTAAAGAGCCGATTTCTAAAAATTCCAGATTACAGAAAGGCCTCAATATCCATCTCAAACTCTCCAGCATCAGAAGCTCCATACACAACATGAACCACTAAAAGTTGGCATTTGATACAGCAATGGTGGCAGCTGCCATCATAATCTCAAGCAATCATGCTGAAGCACTGTAGCAACCTGATGTGACTTTACACCCCAATGGATCAAACTCTAGTGAAGGGTTTTTCCTATGTGCATCAGCCACCAAGCGTATCTTGGTATCAATTCTCAAAAGGGTTGGCAGGGCAGTCCTAATGTTCCAAGCTACAAGTTCTTCAGAGAAAATCATACAGTTTTTCCCATATTACTGGTGAAAATCCAGCCCAGTCTATGCTGGAGCATATGCTGCAAAGATCTGGATCTCCAACTGCAGGATTCTAAGTTACACAACTTGATAGAATACATTAGACATGCATCCCAAACACATTCTAGCATAGACAGAACAAGAGGAAGGGAAATGCTCACATGTTATCAGCAACATCACGGCGGAGATTGGTATTATCAGATTCATTCTGCCATTGTCGCCATAATCCTTGCATTCCAGAGTTGTGGGTGTTCTCATTTTGCAGGGGCCCGGGAGCTTGCCCGGGCACCTGAGTCTGTGTTTGCATTTGTAAAAACCTGAAAACTTGCTCAGCTCCCCCACACCCCGCTACAACTCTCAACCTTTTATGATCACTACTACGTCCCTGCCCACTCTGTCAACCTCCTCTTCCTGCGAGCCTTGCCCCTGTGCCTAGACCCTCTTGATTGCATTCCTACTTTCCTCCACACCCAAACTTAATCCCTTTTGATGATGTCGATTTAGTACTAGTGCTGCCTTGCTCCTCCTCAGATTGTCACTCACAGAATCATCAAATGCTTGCTGCAGTGTTGTTGTTGTTGTCAAGCTCAATCTTTTGTTACACCTCAAGCAGAATACATCTCCCAATAAGTAGAGAATCCTCATCCACGTTGCACACGAGCAAGCGTTCAAAACCCTTAGTGGTTGGTCTGCGATCAAGACAAAAAACACATGGTCTGTCATCAAAAGGGTAAAACCTCTCTCCTCTCCCCCATTATGCCAGAGTGAAAAAAAGTTCTAGCGAAGAAGGAAGCTTTTGAATACACAAGGGAGAAATGCCTGCTGCTCTGATCATGATACATTATGCTCTGATGGAATATGAAGTCAAGCTCTTCATGATGAAGTGAACTTCTTGTTGGCAGGCCACAAAGATTCTGTCACACATACCTCAAAGTAATAATGGATGCATAGAAGAACCTAGAAAAGGGTTTGCAGAGCTAAAGAAATGTTGAAAAGAATTCTGCCACCAAAGACATATAATCCATGCCTGAATGGCATGCAAAATTCACCTAGGGTTTAGAAGATGTGCTGTTCCTGAACCACTGGAAAGCTCCAAATTGGGTCTGAAGACGCCATCCTGCCTGCCTGCCTGCCTGCTGTGGAAAAGACTAAACTAGAGAAGTGCCAATCCTGAATCCAAAACCGCACAAACTTTCTAACATTCAACACATAGGTAGCACCCCAGAAGCAGCAGCAGCAGCAATTCTGCGATCATGGCAAACCCAGAAACAGGGAATCAACAAAAAACCCAAAGCCATGAGCGATTTACAGGACCGATCGTCCCAGAAACACTGACTCCACGGAGGTGGTGCCCAAACCCCGGCGATGATGATGATGATCACAACAACAGCCGCTGGCTGCTTTTGTCCCTCAAGCTCAAAATTGCACAACAGATAGATTTCCCACTTTCCTACTACTACTCAGTCCACAACAACACAACACACACAAACACACACAAGGAAGGACCCAAGTTCCCTATTACAGAAAATCCCTCTTCCAGAAGGATTCTTCACAAACTATCCACAAGGAAAAAAAACCCCACAACCCACTAGGTACCCACTACCACCAAAACAATAACAACAACAACAATAGCAACAAAAAGCAGCAAATCATATAGATATATACCTGCCGCAAACCCAAACCCAGAGACCAAAAAAACAGCACCCCAATCACCACACACAAATACAAAAAACACCAAACGGACAACACAAACGTGTGTGGCACAAGACAGAATGGAAGAGCAGCACAGGAATCCCACCGCGGAGAGCAAGTGGAGGAAATGCGAGGCGATTTTCAGGGATGCACAAATGGGTTTGCTTTGTGTGTGAAGACAACAATGAGAGAGCAGCAATAGTGCAAGTGCATAGGTAGCAACCACGCGAGCGAGCGAGCGAGCGAGCGGGCCAGCCAGCCAGCCAGCCAGCGAGCAGGCGAGCGAGCGCACAGGAGAAGCTAGGGTCTCTGGGCTCGCTGGCTGGCGCTTTTTCTGACTGACGCTGGAGGATGAATGAATAAATGAATGAATGAAAAAAGACACTCCATCCATCCATCCATCCATCCATCAGTGAAAAATGCCAGAATCATCCATCCAAATAGGAATGAATTTGATAAAAACCATCAATCCAATCAATCAGTGAATGATTGAATGAAACTTTAAAAAGCATCCATCCCATGAATGAATGAAAAATGAAAAACCATCCATCCTATGAATGAATGAAAATAAAAAGCATCCATGCAATGAATGGATGAATGAAAATGGAAAAAAGCCATCCATCCTATCAATCAGTGAAAATGAAAAAACCATCCATCCTATGAATGTGAATATGAAAAATATATCCATCCCATGAATGAATGAATGAATGAAAATGGAAAAACCATCCATCCAATGAATCGATGAATGAAAATGGAAAAACCATCCATCCAATGAATGGATGAATGAAAATGGAAAACCCATCCAGCCAATCAATCAGTGAAAATGACAGAATCATGAACAGAAATGACCAAAACCATCCATCCTATGAATGAGTGAAACTGACCAAATCATCCATCCCATGAATGAAGGAAAATGACAAAATGATCCATCCTATGAATGAATTTAAGGAATGGGGTTTGTTCTTTTGGCCGACCTGTTAGCCCTATTCCCCGGTTTTTCATCCCCTTTCATTTTCTGTCCAGGCAAACCTATTCTACAAATATCGGCAATTCACTTACCTTTCCTTTTCATCCATCCATCCATTCATGCATTCATCCATACAAATCTCTCTTTCCCTCCGTGTGTCTGTGTTTTCTTCAATTTCCTCCCCTCTTGTTTTTTTCTTCTTCCTCTTCTTCGTTTTTGTGCTGGAAAGGAAGTTTGATGCAAACCTCCTTCCTTCGTCTCTTCTTCAATTGGAACCACCACCCCCTCCTTTGTTCCAAACAAAGCAGTGGGTGTTGTGATTGCCAGGTGCATTCCAGCACCACCCATCTCTGTTTTCTTTGAGTCCCCAGCCTTGGGTATTTGTTGTGATTTGGTGATGGGTTTGGGCACCGCCCATCTCTGTTTTCTTTGAGTCTCCAGCCTTGGGTATTTGTTGTGATTTGGTGATGGGTTTGGGCACCACCCATCTCTGTTTTCTTTGAGTCCCCAGTCTTGGGTGTTTGCTGTGACTCGGTGATGGGTTTGGGCAACACCCATCTCGGTTTTCTTGCATTCCCAGCCTTTGCCAAACTTGGGTGTTTGTGGTGATCGGTGATGGGTTTTGGGTACAACCCATCTCTGTTTTTCTCGGCCTTCTTGTTGCTCCAAGTTTCAATCGGAACCCCACTTCTTTCGACTAGAAATAAAGTGCATTCTACAGTTAAGCATTGCAGCATACATCATGCTCAGAAGATCAAAAACAAAACATAGTTTTTCTTTCATTCAACTGCTGCTGCTGCTGCTGCAGGAGAAGTATTCTTTTGCTGCTTCAGGACGGTGGGTCAAACACTCTTTATGGAAGAAACATGAACATTTTGTCTCCTTTAATTTTAGTATACTCAATTCCATGCAACTTTTGGCTTTTATCAAAATGTGTGCATTGTACTTATGCATTTTGTGTATGAGCATCTTGCTGCCTGCTCACAAAGTAGAAATTGGGTCATTCCAAAATTCTGCAAACACACACCATGGAGAGATGCACCAACTTCCTAATTGCATAGTTTTCAAAACAACCCTGGTGTTGTGTGTATCCCACTGGTTTAGGGTTCCTTTAAGTCAACTTTTTTCCATGATTTTGATGTTTCTGTGAATAGTTCTCGACACAAGTACATATGTATGATTATTGTCATACAGATCTCTCTTCTTCTAGTGTTTCCTAAGTCTTGTGCTCATTTACATTCTGGAGAGAAATTTGGGTTTTGACAAAATGCACTTTGTTTCTAGGCATCTAGCTGATCTAGAGTGTGAGTTCGTTATGCATTGAGTTTAGCAACTGTGAGTAGGTATTGTATGTGATTGTGGGTCATGAAAT
>Ga0209208_10003250_pt1 | contig 23338 bp, 20 predicted proteins | sample S1TSphfallax_3_FD_187694 | JGI IMG/M metagenome (GOLD analysis project Ga0209208, IMG submission 187694) | Host-associated microbial communities from peat moss isolated from Minnesota, USA - S1T2_Fd - Sphagnum fallax MG (SPAdes) (version 2) | ecosystem: Host-associated > Plants > Peat moss >...
GGGGGGGGGGGGGGGGGGGGGGGGGGGGGGGGGGGGGGGGGGGGGGGGGAGTGCAATACACAAGCCTAAGAATAATGCATTGGACAAAGCTCAGGAATATTTAGAATTTCACCAATGACACAACACATTTCCAAAATTGTCTGCTTTAAATGGTCAAGGGAATCCTTGTCATTTTCTTTCACTGGAGTTTGGACCTGATCTCAAATTGTGTTAGATCTCAAGGGAGTTGATAGACAATCCTGGGTCATATAGTGTGACCAAGCATACAAGTTACCTTGCAATAGCATGAGCAGGCATGACAATGGTATCTAAGCTGGTGAAGCAAGCTGGCTGCCACAAATATCGTGTGTTCCACATGGCCCCTGTGTAGATGAAGTGTACATCCTTTAAACAATATTAAAGATAATCTCCATTTGTAAATATGCACTAGAAACAATGATTTCAAAAAGGTCAATAAAAGAAATTGATTTGATTGATCAATCATAATGGGCCAATTGGTGACGATTGGCCTAGGTGGTGACACTTAAATAGTCTTTCACTTTTTAATGTCCAACTAATGTGACTTGTGTTATCAGCCCAAGTGTGAATATGACTATGTAACCTATTCCAATGTGAACACGACCCTAACCATAAAGCCAAAGAATATTTTAAATTTTACATTAATCTCTAATCACCAAAATTACTCAAAATTCAATATGTTCCTCACCATAGATCTAAATTTATGAAGCCATCACCACCAAATCCTCCTGAAGGAGGGTTTTCAACAATACCAAGAACACCCCAATTTTCCTAAACAAATTAGTTTTGATTTTATTGGATTTTCAATGACAAAATTGTTCAACATTCTATAACTCTTGGACTGTATGTCTAAACATTACAAACCACCTCAGTATTATTTGAGGGCTTTCCAACATTATGAACATGATGGGGGAAGACATTGTGGTTTGGTAGACCTCTATGTAACAAAACAAAGAAACTAACCTCCTTAAATTTACTAGAGTTTTCAAGTTTATGGGTGGGGACGTAATTAACACTGTACTAAATTTTCATTCAGCATGCAACTTCTCTTCATGTTTTCACTGTCTGAATTTTCATGCATTCTGTAACTTTCTATGTCATTTTACACAAATTGATTGTTGATGAAAATTGCTATTTGTTAATGATGTCCATTGGAGTTGAACCTTCAAACTGAAAGGGGAGGTCTAATCAGGGGGTTCTTTTCTCCAATTTTATGGTATTGAAATTTTGGTGAGATTTTTCAAAAAAATTATCAAATTTTCTAAGTATTTCTCTTTTTTTAAATCAAAAAAATTCCTGGGGAAAAGATGAACGCACTGGTTTAGTTCTTACTAACTCAGTGGAACATATATATTTTTCTAAAAATGACTTACATTCAGACATACTTTGAGTGTAATCACGAAATCTAGGTACATTTTAAAGCAAAAAGAACATTTTCAGGCTGGGCACCAACAATGGGTATACCCAAACTTAAGTACTTTGGTGTCAGAGACTGAGCTGCATTTCTTCCATTGCAAGGGTTTCACACTCACCCATAAACTCAAACTTCCTTAGCTTTACAGACTAAGCTGCATTTTATTCATTCCACAAGTTTTACAGTCACCCACAAACTCAAACTTAGGCCCTAGGAGTTAAGGCCAAGGTTAAACTGAAATCCAGCATTCCTATTGGTGCAAACACTGAAATCAGCCTTATGACTTTATACTAGGAGTCAAGGCTGAAAAAGAGAATAATTTTTTTAATCTAAGCCCTTACTTGACCCCAAGGTAGAAAAGGGATACCTATCAACTTGGGAGGCCAATGTTGCTGCAATAAACTATTGTTGTTTTGATGAAATTCACATTGTAGGATTAAAGTAAACTTTAAACCATACTTTATATCTTTTTTTTTTCTTCATTTTATCTTTTTTCATTTTCTTCTATTCTCGTGGAGCTTCTATGTTTGTTGACCATTCTTGCTGAACAGCTGCTCCAAAGGTTGTCTCTCCATGAAACCACTTATTCACTTGGAGTTTCATACAAATTTTTCTCTTGTTGCTCCATTTGTTTCCATAATAAAAACTAGTGTGGTCTGTGCCACTGGCCCAAGTGTGAACCCATTACAAAATAGGAAAACTCAACTTGTGAACATTCTTTTGCAATGTATGTATCAATTTTTTGAACAGCCCAATATGAAAGGAAATCATGTGTGAATTGAATGAGAAGCCTTCAAGTGTTATCACATTCTTAACTGATTTTTCCTTTCAAAACCTGATTTTTTGGAATTTATTTGAATTTTCAGTGACAGAAATCACTTCAAAATCAATATCTTCCACATTCTGAATCCAAATCTTACCAAATAAATTCTGCTCATCAAGATCTTTTCCAGTACCACCAACGGCACATTCCAATTCCTCTGAAATTTTCAGCTACAATTTTTATTTAATTTTCAGTGAAGAAATCCTTCAATATTCAAAAACTTTTGCACCACAAGTCCAATGTCATGGAACCAAGCCCATGCACCCATCCTTGGTGAGAGTTATAAAAATCTTGTGTTTATGCCCATCCATGGTGGTGAGCTGACTTTTAGAGTTTAGCTTAAGAAAGGAAGCAAAGATGAGATGAAAAATGATACCAAAAAAGAAAAGAATGAAAGCATATGAGAGATTGAAGCCTTAATCTTTACTATTTGACCATAGTGGCTTTACACATGAACTCATTGGCCCGCAAACAAAAAATATTTTATTAATAACTTGGGACTGAACAACAAGGCAAGAAGTGTTAAAAATTTTCCATTGTTGGCACCAAGGTTTTGTGGCCTTGTGGCCCAGACTCCTAATCTAAAGTGAGCATTATCTACCTTCACTTTGGATACTAAGCTCTGTTTCATTTGTTGCCTAGCTTTCACACTTGCCCACAAACTTTTCACTCGAGAGATGGGGGCTGCATGTTATTATTTGTTGCTTGGGTTTCACTCTCACCCACTTTGGGGACCATAACAGCAAAAGTGAAGCAAGCATTAGAAATTGCACCAAATCCTTTCCAGGTATCAAAACAAGTATCAATGTTGATAATTTTGATTATCAAAAAAATCAAATAATTAGTTTTGATCTATATAACCATGGTTATCAAATACTTGATTGTTATATATAATTAAGTGTTTCCAAAAAATTAAATCAAATATTTGCTTAAAATCATTGGATCTTTATTGATTTTTTCATGAAACCTAGCGGTTCTTTGAAGTTGTTGAAATAATTGAAACCAGCAATTATTTGAATCTGAATTTTTTAAATATCCAGACCCAGCAGTTCTTTGATTCTGAATTTTTTCAAATACCTGAAACTAGCGGTTTTTTTGTTCTGATTTTTTTTCAAAATCCTCAGAACAAGAAAGTATTACAAAAATCAAATATTTGCCTCACATTGATAAAAACTAGTGTAAGTGTCAATAGTTGTATATATGATGTTTATATCTTATGATTTACATTTACAAGTCCAAACTTTGTACACGTACATTTATATTGTTATCATGTATAAATTTTTTTTAAACATTTACATGAGGGCAATGTAAATATTTGTTAAATACATTTACACAATGTCTTGGACTGTGTAATTGTAAGTCTCTATATTATATACCCTTAAGGAGCATACCTTCTTACAAGTCCATATTAATTGATTGTGGGCGTGTAACCTAAGGGGGGTCTGGAACTATGAGGATTTATTTTTTATTAATCCTTTCTAGCACATAGGTAGACTATCAAACATATTTCAACACAACACTTGCAATATTCATCATTCGCATGATTCCCAACATGAGATTCTACATTCTTTTGGGATAGGATAATTCACATGCCTAAAATTGAATCTTTATGTGAGAACTACACCCCAAGGGAGGTCATCACATGCATTTAAACATTTTCCTTTATGAGGATCACTTACTAAAGAGTATAAAATTTTCACAATGGTATTCACCATAATCTCCACATTTATTTTTCTAGGGCTTCCTATTCACATATGATACTTGTACAAGTTTTGATAACAATTGACAACACGAAATTATTGAATACAAATTATGAACCAAAAGCTCCAATTTTTACCCCTAATATATTTGAAGGAAAAAAGTCGATGAATAGTCAACAACATTCATTTACATTTATTCCCCATGTATTAAACCGATCATCAAGTGCCATATATAACTTTTCATCCTTCTATGGATAGGTTTTACATTATTTGAAGTCTAAGATTTGGTCAAGTCCACATACTTAACCTCCCATTATTATTAACCCGAAATAATTATTTAAACCCTTCCTAATCAACCTTTATGCCCCTAATCAAAAGATTCTCCTTGTAGTGCCCATGAGGCTCATTATTTTATTCCCCATTTTTATCCATATTATAACTCCATACTATAATAATATTATTTACAATTACAACTCCTAATAATTATTTTGTTGTTACAAGCACATCCAAAGCTCAATCCATTTGTTTTGTAAAAGGCCACTTTGATTGGCCTTTCACAAACAAAATCATGCTACTTTGAAACCTTCAAATATTAACATTTTCTATCAATATGCAGCTATGATGTAGTTATTTCAAAAAATATCTTGAATGCACATTTTGCCCCTTCATTATTTGACGAGTACTTTTATTTCTAACTTTGCTCATCACCATTTTTGGAGCTTTTACAAGGGCTTAAATACTTATTGTGATTCATATTGATTAATTTATTTAATTATGATGTATCCCAAAGCATAAATGTTTTGATAGTTTCTTTTTTTGCAATGGGTCATTTATTTGGCTCATCACCAAAAACATCGTGAAACACCCCTCCCTAAGTAGAAATCACATTTTTTACATAGTTTTACATTATCATATAAATGTAGGTTTTTTACACATACATTGTTTTATACAGCATAAAATAAATTTACACAGTTTTACACTTACACAAAATATGAGTTCTGAACAATTTGCATGCATAACATTAATAAAAACCACCAACAGATTTGTTTTAGTGTACTTCAAGCTACTCTTACAAAGTGTAAACATATGTATTAAATTTTCAACTGTTTTACTGTGATACCCAACAGTTACCAGGCTGGTACCCACCAGGTATCACCATTAAAAAGAAAAGGTGAAAAGCACATTGGACAACACCTTGTGGGCTGATTATTTCAGGAATGCCCCAGCCCTAGGGCATTACTCTACAGGCAAAGACCTGCTCCAATTCGGATACTGTAGTACCTTGGCCATTTCAACATAGGTCCGTCGAATAATTAATTAATTTTGAAAACTTCATTTCAACACATGGAATGTTTTTAAATATTCAATATTTTTTTATTTGAAAGAAATAATTTTTGAAAATTTCAACTTTTCTGAAAATAATATAATTATTGTCGAATTGGCCAAGGTATTAGGGTAGTGTAATCAGAGAGCACCTTATTGAGCTAATGTTTCCCTCTGCTCTTTGCAAGTTGTTTCAAAAAATGGAATGCCAACTTTGGTGGGTGTTCCATTTTGAAACACCTCACTTTTGCCCCAGTTAGGTAAACCAGTTGGTGACTGAACATTTAACAGCTTGGGGCAGGCCGGATCCAAGGGGAGAGCTCCATTGTTTTTAGTGTCCCAACAAAACTTGAATCCCTCCTTTGAACACATCTGACAATAACAATAGTCAAAAACAAATTAAAAATGAGAAAGTTATGACCCCCCAAAGTAAAGGGGTCAAGAACTCAAAAAAACAAACCATGGAACACTACCAAAGCCAGTTCTTGAACACCCAAAAAATTCTTTGTATGTTGCTCAGTTGCTATTAGAGTTCAAAGATTATTTGTAAAACTTCAGGTGGTGCTCTTATAACACTTTAAATTGTTTAAAATGAATAAAAAATAAGAAAGTTATGAGGTTTAAAAATAGGAGGGGTCCCACAAAAAAAAACAAAAACAAAACATGTTTTGTAAGTTTTATTTTTCGTCATTAATTTCTCATTACTCATTTTCCTTCGCACTCCATAACATTCTAACTCACTCAAAATGAAGCACATATGATAAAGATATAAATAATGTTCGATCATAGGCAGCTGATGGGTGAGGGGCCAGTCTACCCTAGAATGAGGGAAAACCAGAAAAGATAAACAATAAAGAATCAGAGCAGTTCTTTAAGTCTTTACACTGGGAGGAATACATGGCCTTGGGCTTTACAGTACACTGTCAGTCATGCTGTAGCAATGAATTTAATTCGTTACCGATTAAATCCAACTCATTGAACACTTGCCACAAATAGTGTGAGTTGTGGTTTTGGCCCAAGTGTGAACCCAACTCCTTACTAATTTCTCCTTGTAAAATATTCTTTTGTAATTGAGTTGAATTGCCAATGATAAAAACTATTCAAAATTCAATATCTCACACACCTTAATTCTAAAAACTATGAAATCACCTCTTAGAAATTCCACTCATCATCCAACTGCACCAAACATGCATTTGAATTTCATTAAAAAAATTGGCTTTGAAAAACGGACGTATAATTGTAAAGAGTAAACAGATTTGGTTGAATTTTCAATGACAAAATTATTCAATATTCAATAACTCTTACACTGCACTGTAGGTTTAAACATTCCAAAACCACCTTGATACACCCGTACTAATAGAGAGATTTATTTTTTAGGCACCAAGAATGTACTAGGTATCACCATGGTTTGGGGATGTCAAAGTGACAAATAAACAAAACAAACAACCTTCTTTAATAGATAAACTAATGAAGGTTGTGCCATTGGCCCAAGTGTGAACTAGTTCCCAAATTAATTTTTCCTTCAACGACCATTTTGTTAACTTTATTGAATTTTCAATGACAAAAATTACACAAAATTCATTATTTTCTACACCTTGGATCTAAATATTAACAAATTGCTTTCATTAAATCCTACTTGCTAAGGGCTTTCAAAAAATATCAAAAGTATGCCCAAATTCTTCTATAATTGAATTATTTTATTTCAATTATTTTTCAATGAAAAAATTGTTCAATGTTGAATAACTTTTGCATTGTCAGTCAAAACATTATGAAACTAACTTCATGCATCCACACTCATTGAGGGTTTCTCAACAATACCAAGAATGTGACAAGGAGTGTTGTGGTTCAATAGATCTCAAGGTGACAAATAAAACAAACAAACAATCTTTTTTATATATAAATATTAAATGTGATAAACATTTGTAAAGACCCAAATATCAAGTATTGTGGAGATGCACTTATTACATAAAAACCAATTTTGACCAATTCTTTACTTTTATGGAGAACCTCTAATTTTGATTCTAAAAATAGAATAGTTTTAATTCCACATATAAATGGAACCAAAAATCGAATTCTAGGTTTGGTTTTTCTAAAAAATAATTCAAATTCCAAAACTTAGACCTTATTCCAATTCAATTCCAAATAACTCAAACCAAAACCGCCATTTAGTGGCAATTAAAATGCAATTCTAATCTTTTTATTCAAGAATCTCACCTTCTATTTTAATTCTTGTTCCACACACCTATAGAACCATGAACTTAGTTTTGGGTTTGATCCTTAAAAGGTTGTAGTTCCAATTCCAATTCCAAAGCTCAAACCCAATTTTAATTCAACTTTTACTAACCAAAACCAATTATTCAAACCCAACAAACCTGGTAACCACACAATAATAGTAGAAGCCCATATTGTTAATGCCACCTTTTCCTTGGCCATAGCGAACCATCACCCACCAATGCATCATTTTGAATGGAGACATGAAACTTTTTTCATTGGTCCTTGTCCCTAATTAATTAGCCCAAGTTAGCATAGTTAATCTATTTAATGTTTGATGGTCCACCTATTTGTACTTAGTTTTTTTCAAAAAAAAATGTTTTCCTTATTTCACTGACTTATTAACCTCCTTCTTGCCCCTACTAACCCATTAATAAACCAACAATCCTAACATATAGGATGACATGTCTACCTATCTACTTACCTTAAATAAGGTATGTGCACCTACTTACCTACCCACCACTTAGAGAATGGCACTACAAAAAGATCAGAACATTGTATGAAAACAAGTAGTTATTTATCACCCCTACCTTCCTACCTATTATCCATTGAGGACGTGACCCTACCTACATGGGACCACCTCCCTATCTACTAGTGAACCCTATAATTTGAAAAGGAACTAAAGCTACTAAGCTAAAAAAGATTTGATGCCACTGTCAAAAAATATGAATATTGCACAAAGTTTGTTGTCCTCGATTTAAGCTTTGCCTTCTATTCTCCAATGATATTATAAGGTGAACCCCAAATGTAGGTACTGGATTAGGTGCCCAAAGGTGTGCATTGCAATAACTCTATATGAATTACATTCACAAATGATCAACCATGGTATGAATGGACTTAATCCAAGTACTGGTCTGTTTTCGAATGTAGTCTCAACAAAGAAGTTTATTATTGGCCACAATGAACCAGCACCCACCAGTGCACCATGAAGGATGAATAGTAAGTGGTCAGGAAACAGTTTTCTGTTGGCTTTCAGTTCCCTAGCTAACCATGGTAATTAGCTCAATTGCTTTTTTTTTCTAAACCTACCTACTAACAACCCACATGCAGGTTGTTGGTAGGTAGGTATTAAAAACAGCCCTTACATATGTATAAATCATCTACTTACCTAGTAGTTACCTATTTTCCTACCTGCCTATGTATGAGACCTATTTTTTACAGAATTGGTTACCAAGGTGAAACCAAATATTAGCTCAGTTGAGGTTCATCCATAACTGAGTAATAACGGGCATCCAGTGGATGGTGCACTGGTGGGTGCTGGTTCACTGTGGCCGTTATCATTGGGTGCAACGCTCTCTGTATCTCTCTCTCTCTCTCGCTCTCTTCTCTTCCCTTGGGTGTTTCTTTGGTCATGTTGGACGTGGGTCCTTCCATTTTGTTCCTTGTTTTCCCCCTTTTTTGGGTGCTTTGATTTATGTATGATTGGCAGGGCTTCTTCTCTCTTGAGCTATATCGATAATAAGGTGCTGCAAATGGTGAACTTTAGTAGCAGTACACGATCTGGACTAGCCTTTCGGTTTGCCGTGATCCTGATATTGCTCGTAACTCTGGTGACGCCATGGTTGGGTGCTTTGTTCGTGTTTAGGCTTTACAGCAGTAGTACCAGTCCTCTATTGTTCGATCCGTTTGTTCTACCAGGACTGCCGAGAAGGGCTCTGGATGCGCGATCAAGTGTCATCACCGCAGCTGCCTGTGTTGAATCCGCAAGCAAGTTGAAAAAGGGTAGTAGAGCTGGCGAGCTCGTGGTGGCAACGGAGTGCTCCTGTAGATCTGTGAGGGAGAATGAGCTAGAAAGAGTGATTCAGCAGCTGGAAACGAAGGAGCGCAGCCAGGCTTTCGAGCGCATTTACAGTACTGATTATTGGGGAGGAGGCGAGTCCAGATCTGGACCTGGGAGTAATGTGCTGTACACCGCCAATGCGAGGAAGTTGTTAGCTGAGGCTTTTCAGAAGTTTGGCGTCCATCTGGTTTTGGATGTTCCTTGTGGAGGTCAGTAAGCATAGTCACATTGCCCCATCAACGTTGCAAATCCATCATCTGATTGTGCACAAAAAGCTGTGCATCAGTTTGTCTTCAGATTTATTTTTTCTCCGTTTGTTGTCTCTCTTCAGTACCCAGTCCTGCAGTTCATCAGTGCAGCCTGCTAACCTATAGTTTTGGGGTACAAAAAAGCTCCACCAGAAATGAAGCAAGCCGGAGCGAAGACTAGATTGCAGGAATAAAACAAAATTTGATGATGTGTTCTACCAACATCTTGTGCAAAGAAGAGATGTTGTTGCTGATTGAACACAGCCTCTATCCAAATCTTTACAAAATCTCTTGCAAAGATTGATAAGAATGTGATGCCAAAGGTGGCTGACCCCAGCATTAGGTCTTGACTTCTTAGGTTACCCTAATGTGGTCGACACTTTGCAATGAATTCAAACTGTATTGGACACGTTTGGAGTCCATCTGGTTTGTGCCCCAGACATGAATCCTCCAGCTACTGGATTCATGGTGCAGCAGAAGTGCAAGGTTTCAATACTTTTAGTCTAGATGGATGCTTGTAGAAATTTATCTTGTGAATCGAGTTTGTTTATCTGATCAGCAGAATAGACAATTAGCAATCCTAAAATACTGTTGGCCATCAACATTTGCACTGACAGCTTCATATGATTTTTATCTGAAGTCAAACCTAGGCTCCAGGAGAACAAAAACTGGTGCTCTGTTACTTAGTTCAGGATGCATCCATGGTGATTGAGACCAAGTCAAGTGTGGTCTGATTGATGCTGTTGTCTCTCATGACCAAAAGGAGTAATGAACTTGCTGAAAGTCTGCATTGAACTTGTGAATTTTCTTATCCAGATGTGAATTGGCAACCTCTCATTGAAGGCTTCAACTCCACCAAATATGTTGGATATGACATTGTTCCCCAACTTGTAGCTCGCAACATTGAGCACTTCAGAGAATTCAAAAACATGGAATTTGCACGACATGACTTTGTGAATATGCCCATTGACATAACTCCAGACCTCATCATCTGCCGCGATGCAATCCAGCACAACACACTGAAGGATGGAGTCCGTGCTCTTGCTAACCTTGAGAAGTCTGGTGCAAAGTATCTTGTGACCAATTGGCACACTAATACTGGAAGGGGGATGCATATTCCAGCCAACAAGCATAATTTTCATGTATCTGTTGGAGGGGCATATCCAATAGATGTATCATGTCCTCCATTCAACTTCTCAAACCCTGAACTCTTCATTTCAGAGGGTCCAAATGGAGAGAACGATGATGGAAAATTTATAGGAGTATGGAAATTTCCAGCAATGTTGAAGGGTAACGGGGAGAGATTCATCATCCCTGATGATTTGAAGGTAAGGGCAAAGCAAAAGGTTGTTTTTTGGGATGAAGTTCTCAAAGCTCAAGACGTGGCATCAATTTGATTCAAGAATGTTACTTGGGCACATATTGCAATATTTTGCACCATTTGCTGAGGAAGGGAGGGGATTTTAGATTCCATTCTTTGCTAAAGATTGAGACATCATTGCTGCAAATTTTTATTACAAGGTAGTTATTATATTTGCAAGGTTGGTTTTATTATCCAACAATGTTCAGTCAAGATCCTCTAGAAAGTCTTTGGAAGATGATGAGGTTGAAAGAAGAGTATTTGTTGGGTGGGTTCTGAATGGATTGTGGCTTAGAACAAATTCATGTCATGAAATTGACCCCCTGGTCCATGCAAATTATTGCCCCCATGAGAGCAGTTTTTTGCACTTCAATTAGTGGAGTGTATTGTGGTCAGGGAAATCAACTGCTAGAGGTGATGCACCTGGATTGTTAGTTGCACATCACATAGGGAGTCAAGACTGGACAATTTCACACTGGTGCCAAAATGTGAACGGGGGTGATGGAATCATTGACTGCTGATGCCAGCAACAACTGGGTCCTTTTGTTTGAAGATCAAGTAAATGTCTGAGTGCAGCGGGAGAAAATTGTGTCACAAATGTGCTTGGGAACATGCAAGTTCACCAATAGTTTGTAAATTTAAACTATGTAGTTTTAACAAATTATCATACCAACATCTCATTCAACAGTGGATCTGTACAACATGCTCCTGAACAGTGCTTTCAAAATGTAAACAATCTTCTTTGGTTAGTCAGTTGATATAATTTTTAAAAACCAGTGAGATATCAGATGAAGCAGCCCTTTTCAAAAGTAAATCATTTAGAGCATCACCAGCAGTGGGAGTTATTTGCTCCACTATCAGTGTTTATCACATCCAAATACTAGTAGGTATTTATTCTCTTCCCCTCCCCGCCTATAGCCCTTAGAAACAAGACAACATAAAGTGAGACAGAGTTTAGGTGGCCAATGAAGAGCACTCATTTTAGCATTCTGTTGATTGAAAGCCGTAATGCGACCCTTTGGCAAGTCAAACTCAGACCCTGTCTTAAAGATGCCACATGGTGGAGCTTCATCCAGAATGTAGCATACAGTGCCACACCAATGGAGATTCTCTAGTAATACAACAAACTAAAACCTACTACCCTAGGTCCCTCAACCTAAAGCCTAGGTTCACCTTATCTCCAGAATCAATTCCTTTTTAACTAAAATTACTGGACATGTAAATGTGAATGTAGAACATAAAGAGCAGGCCTACCTGTGACCACAACACCTTATTCTTGACATCCACATGCCAGAGCACCACACAGAGCGGCCATTTTGGATATAGATGAGGGTCATATATCTGCTTCGCACTTCTTTCATTGGCTTACTGCTGAATTCCAAGACCTGATCAGGGTTTCATTCTCGTCTTCTTCTTTTTTCTTTCTTTTTTTTGCTGATTCCATAAATTACCTTCAATCAAAGAAGATCATTTTGAGAACAAAGAAACAACTTTTCTCAGTGAATATCAAAGGGAACATTTTTGTAGCATTGAAAGGAACAAACTCTGGGCTATTTTGTACGAACAGTAGTGGGATTCCAATGGGAGTCATATTTTCCAAGTCAAAAAAATGCAAAAATTTGCCCCAAAACAAAAACCCTGGACCAAACAATCCAAATTCAATATTTTGTGACGCCATTTATGTGTGATGGGTCTTTTTAGAAAGTTCTTTCTTTTGCAAAGCAGTTTTTTTTCACCTTGTAATAGTGCAAACAAAAAAGAAAAAAGTTTCTAGAGTTTGGCATTAGTTGTAGTTTACAATTGCTTCCACCCTACTTCAAAAGCTTCAGCTTCATATCAGAAGAAGGAACGAGAAAGGTAAGGTGTTTTGACACACAATCCTAGTAAGTCATATCAAGGCAAGATTGGAATCAAGTAGAGAATGCCTCAAGTCATACCAGCCTGGTAAGTTCACCCACACTGATGCCCATTACCTGTGCTATGTACCAGGCCACCATCTATGTGCAAAGACCAACACTGAGGGAGAACCCACTGAGGCTAACATTAGGGGGTCCAACCTGTGAAGCTATGGACTCTGAATACTTCACCAAATGTGAAGAACTTTCTTCTAAAAATTATTCCCATTATTCTTCAGCTCCAGAATGTTTTCACCAGCATGGCACATGATGTCACACCACTATATCAAAGGGCTAATGGGATGTTCAGGGGTACAAGCCAACCTTAAATGCAAAGGAATTTCTCCAAAAGTTCTTGCTGTTTCTCAATCACTTAACATATTGATGCTGGTCACCAGTAAGATTGTCCATAGCCAGGTTTGGTCACAATTCAGTGCCCTCATGGATGTAACAACATCCCATGGATGATTGCTGTGGACGTTGATGCAAATTCTCTTGAAGGGTCATCCTTGTTTTGGGTGATTCATCATGTATGTGAGTTTTTTGAGGCACTCATTGAATTTGAATGTGTGGAAGTTGATAGTCGGCCACTGATATAATCATATAGTCAACATTTGTTCATCTGTGCAAACAACTGCTTCATGATCAATCACCCAGGGTCAGAATTCTTCATGTCTGTGCTGGAAATGACAGAAGCACACATCAACATTTGTGCATCTGCCACAACAACTTCATGAACCATAATTTGGGGTTTGGAATGTCTCATACCCAGACTGGAGGTGGCACAACCACAGAGTCAACATTTGTGGATCTGCTGCACAAGCTTCATGAACCAAATTTAAGGGTTGGAAGCCTAAGTTGGAAATTATACAGTATCACAGTTGCTTCAGCAGGTTGATGACTGACTGGGTTTAGAACCAGATGGAGTGTGGGAATTGCAACCAGAGAAGGTGGAAGAGACTTAGATGGGTTTGGAGCAGCTCTGTACTCCAGGGTGCATGACACTTCAAAGTAGCAATGATCAGTCAATAGTACTTCAGTACCCAGTAGATAGATGTCTGAGTGCATGCTATTAACTTCATGAGATTAGCTTAACCGCACCATCTTATTTTTCATTTGTCTCTTGGAGCTTGATGAGGAGTTGTCTGTCCCTCTCCATTGATTTAGTTGTAAGAGGATGCAATCACACTGGCCATGCACACTAGTATACTTTACAAATGTGTACCCGTAGTGCAACCCTGATGAACAGACTGGTAGTTTCACTTCTCTACTCTACAGCAATGGCCTAAGTTTTGACACACCATTGTTTTGAATTTGAACAAAGAAAGAAATTGCACAAAACAAGCTTTTGAAAATTGAGTTGATGGCTGCATGACTTGGACAAGGCTAACATTGATGCAAATGGGTCTAACCAAGAATATTTACAATTGTATAAGCATATATGCTGGCAACCTGGGACAGTATTCCTACTGCAAGTGTGACTATTGACAACCTAATGATCCAACATCACAAGGAAATGTATGTTGATAATAAGATGCAAGCAACCAAGGGTTAAGCAAGATCCAAAAGTTGGAAGGTTAGTGGCAGAAGTATTAATGTTTAGGAAAGGAAAGGACAAGATATGTAGCGAAGGTTATGACCAAGAGTAGAAGCGGAATCTATTGTGAGTAAAAGAAGTGCATGAAATGTAAGCAAAGCAATGAAGATGGTAAGAGATTCCCATGTGACCTAAGGGAAAAAGATGATCATAATGTGAGGGGACATTGTAACACAATTGAGAGCAATAAGAGTGTGCTACTTGTTGAAATGACATAAGTGGTTTCTTAATGGCAGTGCATTAGATGACATGACTAAGAACCACTGTTGGTTTTAGGAACTCAAATTAGAAGAACTAGAATGGTTTATGGCTAGTTCATGACTAGATTATGTCACAAACAACAGAAAAGTTTTTGGTTGCAATTGTTGGAGATATCACAATAGGGTGCACGTCCCAAGTGGGTTGAAGGAACCCACTATCAAGACTGTATGTACCAAATTTGAGAAAAGGACAATTGTCAATTTGTCAATCTACAAACAAGAATATAATGTATGACAAAATGTGGTAAGTGTGGTATGTCATCTTTAGGATATAGACTTGAAGTCAAACCCTTTGTTGGATATGCCAACATAGGACGATACTTTGTCCTTTGGTGTGCTTTGCACATCCAAAAACAACATAACAAGGGCTCCCTCCATGTGTGCCATTAGATGTCAAAGAAAAGCACAAGAAAGGACCAAGAACAGATGGCCATGGTCCAAAAATATAAAGAACTTGACCTCATACTTCCAAGGTTTCATACAGATTTATGTGGCTTCCTATGAGGACCTGAAAATTTACATGTTGGGCTCAGAAAAGCTCTGCCCTGCTTGAGTCTTGCTTGGTACAAAAACCATATGAGGATATCAGAAACACCAAACAGAGGTGAATCTTTCATTCACACAGTTGTTACAGAATATCTTCAAAGTTTCTGGCAGTGTGCATAGAATAGCATTGAAGCGGCCACTCCTCATCGAGGCTACTCAGCAGAGAAGGAAATGAAGGTTTGGTTCTAGAATATCTGTGACATTATAGGGGAATCCTCAAGTGCGCACACGTTTGCCAGGATGCACATCATCATCATATCCACTCCGGTCTTCCTCATACCCACCACCTCCAGCCTTGTCTTTCTTATTGCGGTCCAATATGCGGTTTATCTTATGCAAGTCATTAGTGAGTTTTTGGTCTTTATTCTGCTTCCGTGTTTTACGACCATCTTGCATTTTTACTCCAAACTGGAATGCTGCCTTGGGCATGGCTTCCTTTTGCTCGTTGTATTTGGCCCAGTCATCCTCTGACTCAAAGTCCCAGCGATGCAACCGACCCTTCGCCTGAAAGAACCATGAAAAATACCTAACACAGTTAGTTTCCTTTAATAAATGTAAGCACTTGAAAACCTTCAGCATACAGTCTACTGACCAGACAGGTCTACACAAGCAGAAAAAATGAAACTCCAAAATCAGACAAAAGAACAGGAAATCTGACCCGGCCACCCATATCCATCTTTGTGAGATCTTCATCATCATCACTCTCTACAATCTCACGGTTGTATTCTTGGTAGCCTGGATAGCATTCAGAATAACTCTCGGATATGAAATTCGGGTCCTTCTCACGGGAGTCACGCTCTCGCAGCTGTTGCAGACGCTGGTCATCACGCTTGAAAACTGACCCAAGACCTCGGTCTTTTTCCTCCTGGGTCATTAGGCGTGGATCAGGGGGTGGCACAGGGAGACCTGCCAAGTCAAAATCACCTGCAACCTGCAAAGTGTCCAACCTCCCACTTAATATTTCTCTTGGAGAAGTTGCAGAGTGTGCCGAACCAACATATCTCTGCAACATTAGTTATTATGATTAATTATTATCTGTGAATCAAAAGTAGTTCATGAAATGAAATGAATAACTGGACTACTTACAGGAGGGTTGCCATATTGCTCAATGTAAGCAGCATACTGCTCAGGTGGCCATGGGCCAGCATATGCTTCTGGGGGAGGAGGAGCAGGAAACTCATTCCATTCGCCTCCAGGATATGGCATTGTTGGCCCCTGCATGGCATTGTCATAACCTGCCTGCAAACAAGATTTGACAACAAATCAACACATCATTGTCATTCCATTATCTGTAGGCCAAATCAAAAGGACACAAATTCAACTCCAGTCCCACTCCAGTCCCAGTTGCAGAAAGACAGAGTGTGTAATACTGATGTTCCACAGTGGAATTGTCAGGAAACATCAATGCCACTAGAGGACATGGGAAGGACAGCAGTGTATTAAAGGATCAGAAGATTAACAATTACAGCACAAGGATAGATGAAGAATTTTACCTCATGCTCCCAGCCCTGGCGAAGGTCATGGGGAGGTGGTGCTGGTCCATAAGGTTCATTGAAATAAGACTGTCGGTCATTATCTCGTGGTGACTCTTCCATATCCTCAGACACTGGACTTTGGGCCTCTCGAACAGTGGGCACATACTCAGAGCCAACTCCCTCGAAAATGTCATCTCTCTCACCTTGTGGACCATTTGCTGTTCCAGTGATCGAAAGTGCAGCTGAAATAGTTGTGGCTGATTCTCTTGAATCTACAAAATTATGTTGAGGTGGAAGCGGAGGTGGGGGAGGTAGGAATTCCTCTTCAACTGGCCGGCCATGGGTCCCATTAGTTCCTCCATTGACCACTCCATCCATGACTCCACCCTCACCTCCCATTGATGACAAAATCTTCCCTGCTCAAACCAACTCAAACTCAAACTCATGAATTGCATCAGAGTGACAATCTGTGCTCTCTCACCAAATGAGAAATAACCACAAATCCAAAAGCATAAACACCATAAAGATTGCCTGAAAGACAGGGATGGTGAGTACATTTGTTAAATCCAAGAGTAATTACTAGAGAGGCTCACAGTGTTTTTCCAAAGACCACTGCCAATTTAGAGTAAAACATAAAGCCTCAAATTTACCTCTCACATCACCTTTGTCCTTTTTCTTCTTCTTCAGTAACTGCAAGAGAAGCACACCAGAAAAGACCATTACTACTAAAGTACATTGCCAGTGCCATCTAGCATTCTATTATCCCACATCCCTCCTTCATTCAAGACCTAATCACATTAAAGATGAAGACTTCAAAGCTGTGATAAAGCTCTACTCTAAACTTCTCCAAAAACACTACCCTGAAGTTAGAGAATTATGGCCATCAACAATCCACTATAAGCTATCTCCTGATGATGCTTCTTAGATCCTCTACTCAAGCTTTGCACCAGCAATAAAAAGGAATATGCAAGATTGACTGCAGAACTCTCAAACTACCTTTCCAGAGGAACCTAACCGAAGGTATGCCATGATCTTAGCAATACGTTCCAGCACTGTTCCATCCACTCCCACTGTAACTGTTTCCTGCAGCTCAATTTAGAAACAATAAGCCCACTCTGGAAAAACAGCATTGGTCAAATATTCACTACACTTTGAGAAAGCCTCACTCTTCACAGATGGACCTCTTACCAATGGGCAGTAAGCTAGTTGACAGAAAGCTATGGTTGCTGCAACTTCAAGACAGCATCCTCACAGAAGAACCTAGAGCTCACTGGTAGAAAAGTGACTGGCAGATGATCACAAGCAACTACTACATATGGTTTACAGGAAAGTCCATAACCTGAGGGGGAGGACAATCTGCCTTGCTTCGGTGAACAGTGGTGGGTATGTCATGTGCAAACTCTTCATCCTGCATAGATTATAGTCATTAGCATTCACAAATGGATCTCAGTGGTTGTTTCACCACTATTTGCAGTGCCCAATGACAACAGTACTGTAATAAAATATACAAAAAAGCATGGTGCTAAAACGAAGGAAGGACAATATTCTATAAAACTGTTGCAGAGTTTGGTACAGGGAGGAGGGCAAAGGAGCTCACCATGTCAAAAACAAAGGCAGTGCGCCCAGGCAGAAACATCTCGTTCACCTTGTTTACAGTCTGTGGCTTCACAATCCACTGGAATACCATCTGCAACCCAACAATTTCAACACACACATTGTAGTTCCCACTCATATAAAACCACCTTTGAGCAGAGCTTCATCACATATTTCATGGAGGACAACCCACTAGAACTGCTACTTAGCTTAAGCAATACAGACATATCTGACACTGAAACTTATAAGGTCCATCTTTTTACCTTGGCTGAAGCTGTGCGGAATGCCATTGTCTTGTCCTCTTTCCTCTGCTGGCTGGGACCCACAACACATGATTACCTCATCATCATGTGTGCTTCTGAAAACAAGTAAATATGCAAAACCCTTGAAACAAACTCAGCACTTTTAGTCCCTCCACATACCTATGCTTGGCATTCTCTACCAGCTCATCATCTTCCGGTCGTTTGTCGATCTCACTACGAATTTTGTGCAGTAATGCATAATCAAGCCCCTTGACCAAATGTGTATGCTCCACATCCCCTGCTCAGTAAAAATGAAGCCCTTCAGTAACTGCAAAATTCAACCTTAATGCAGATATCCTTGCTAGAAAGAGGGCTGCAGGTAAAAATGTACCATGGAAATAAGCCAATGAAAGATGGACACATCTAATAAGTTTACAGACGCACCTCCAAGAAACTTGCTGTTTTCAATGGATATCCGGTGGGCATCTGCTATCCTGACCTCACACACATTGTATTCGGTTAAAATTTCAAGCAATGTCCCATAAATACCAAAAAGGATGATATCAATGAAAGCAGCAATTGTTGATCCTGACAAGCACCCACTATCATCAAAACCAGAAGAAAATGGTACCTCAAGTCAACAGTGCCAGGTGGTGCCACTGCATGCAATGATCCAAGCTCTGCGGTTGTTGCGTCATAGTCAGGATTTACATCCTCTCTCCTTTCCTTTGCACGATCACGATACCTTGGCAGATCATCCTCCTCTCCAGCTTTCTCCTCTCTGGAATGTCCCCTTTGATTGATTAATGCAGAACTGAGTATGGAGCGACTGAAATTCCTACAAAACTCTTTAGAGCAAATTTCTGATGCAATGTTTCAGAACATACCAAAAGGTGAGGAGTTGGGATTTCCACCATGGAAAAACAAATCCCATAAAATTGCTAGAATGACCTCTACGGCAAGCTATCAAAATACTTGTCTATGACAGGAAATAATTGCATGCACAGTCAGATGGAGCTCACTCTTTCAGTTTTGGTCGGAATTTACGGTGAGCCCGCTTCTCACCATCAACTTCTTCGTCCTCGCCCCGCTTTGCTCGACTGCGATACAAAATCCACGGCCACAAAAACTATTCATTCCCTGAACAAGAATCGGGATGGCATAAGATCCAAATTACGAGTAGGGTTAGGAATTCCGAATTAGGGTTTCAAAGAGAAACTTCACTCCAGTATGCGTTACATCGCCTCTCAGTTTCGTGGCTCTAGCTCATCTCCCATTCCATGGTAATTCAGGCGTCAAATCTTGTATTGCTCGTGAGAGGAAGCTTACCTGCGCGGCCGGTCTTTGCTTTTCTCCTCCCCTCGGCGAGGGGTTTCCATGACCATTTTCCGGAAATCGGCATTGGACAAATTCTGAAGTGCGGCTCCTCCATTCGCATTCTCGCGCCTCTGCTTATCCTGGGGGCGTGGGGGCGGGGGCAACGGATTCGAAATCGGCATGAGCTGGTCGTCATTTTCGTCCTCCATTTCACGCCCCCGACTTTCTTCTTAACAACGGCCGCCTTTCTTATCTAGTATTTCCCTCCCTACTACAGCGCCTCCTGCACACGCAAAACTACGCCTCCGAAACAAAGAGAAAATACCTCTAGAACGCGAAAGAGAAAACTCTAGAAACGTTCCCACGTCTTCTTGTATCCAATCCTCTTCAGTTCCGAGCATGAGCAAGACTGGAATTCACTCCTACACGCTGATCTCGTCCACGAAGCTCTCGCTAGAAACGATGTCGCGAGCCTCACGAAACCCTAAAATCCCCAATGACTCCAATCGCAACTGAGGTAAGATTACAAACACCGGGTAGACGTCCTGATGGATGATGGACGTCTCATCCACGAACCCCACCCCAGAAACCCTAGCTACGGCTAATTTGTTTCTCCTCGATTTACTGACCTCGGAAGGAGCGTCCTTGAGGAACTCTCATCCACGATCAGACCAGCGGGTTATCATAATTTGGGCTATCGTTAGTCGGTCGGTCATTCGTAGCAGTTACAATTACGTACATAGTTCTAAAAGTAAAAACACCTCTAATTCCGGGTGACCTGGGTTCGGATCCCGGGTGGGAAAACCCCAATTCTTTGGGTTGCTATTGTAACGTAATGCATTTATGAGACTACCCAAAGTGGACTAGCCATAGGAGACGTTTGGCATTGAAGGCTACCCATTGGAACCACGGGTGGCGCCTACGGCAACCTGGCAACTTGCCCTAATTATTGGAAATTTTTGGCAGTTCCATCATGCCCAAGTTTTCTTTTTCTTGGACTATGACGAAAGTCAGTGGACGTTGGATGTACCATCGGACGGTCCAAATGCAATAGAAGCAAAAGGTGGCAACGAGTTCAATCTCAAGGTTAAAGAAAATGACGATCCTTTGCTCTTTTACGTTCACCCTTAGCCTTTATCCCTCTCTCCCTCTTTACAAATTAAATCACTTGAATTCGCACATTGTCTTCCTCTTCTTTCTTAAGTATGAATATTTGGCAACATTTAGGGTTTTTGTTTGACACAATTTCACCATCTACTTTTGTGCGATTACATTTCTCTTACATTTTTCTATTCTATTTGCTTGGACCAGTTTCCTTTTGGATTTAGGCATTGCTTGGTAAGGATTGAGTTTCATTTTTTCTGTTTTAGAATATTTGAGTTTTGATTGTAAGTCATTTTTGTGTTTTTTTTTGTTTGGAGTTTTATTATTTTGGCTAAATTTTTTTGATAAAAAATAAGGAAGCACAATCATGAGGGTTCTCATTGATGTTGTGAACTATGATCACATATAAATGTTGAATCTTGAATTTTCAGCATGTTTTTGTGTGATTTAATTTTGGGAAAAACTAAAATGGGAAAAAAGAAAAGTTGGATATCAATGTCATGTTTAATACTTCATTAAGTCTACAACTATGGGTCATCTCATTTACAAACTAGGACTATCAATAAGAAAGTCATCAAATGCTCTGAAAAGGAGGTTATAGAGATGAACTATTTGTTCATCATTTATTCAAATATGTGTAAGTGTTGGATAAGCTCAAGGCAAAAAATGAACATGAAACCACCAAGTATTATTGCATCATCATTGATATTTCGAAATATACTGATATCATTAAAAATATGATTGCAAGTACTTCCCAAGCCAACTATGTCATTCCCATCTTCCATTCCACCATAAGAAGTTTCAAAGTCAGTATTTTCAAAGATAGACAAACCCAAAAAAATGTTCTTTTGGCTTCCACTATTAATGTCGAATAAGTGATTACTAGGTATTACAAGAAGCTCAATGTTTGTTTTAGATGTATGATTATGTTAGTTTGTGTGATTCATCTACTGTTGTTGTGTGTGTAAGGAATTGTAGATTTCTTTGTTTTATCCCTCTTATAAATGGATGCCACTGCACCCAAGTATAATAAGATTCATTTTGATAAGATTACAAAAGAGGTGTCATTACATATAGTAAAGAACATCGGGACAAAATGAAGCTTTCCATCCATTTGTCCCGTCATCCATCCATCCATCCTTTCATCCATCCATTTACATTAAATGGCGACTATCCTAGGCGGAAAGTAGAGTTTTTTCTGCAATCCTGCCTAAATCTAGGGGAGTTACACGGACTCACTGCTAAATCTGGCAAATTATTCCTTTTTTCTTCTTTTTTTTTCTAAGAAATATGGCGAATGTTCTGGAAGTTCTTTTTTTTAATTCCTTCCTAGAGGTCGCACTGGGTTTTTTTTTGTCACCAGTTGGCGAAATTTTGCCAAAAAAAAACGCTGCTATATTAAAGTTGGGGATCCTCGCCATTACACCTACCTAAGGAATTTGAAAAAAAAACCCTATTATACAGGGTTTGCTTTCTTTCAATTTTTGTGATTAGTTATCCCACAAAGAGGATTTAGCCAAATTAGGCTATAGACCATATAAATGCCAGTGAATAAAACACTTAAGAATATTTATGCTTTATATATATTTAGCGAATTTAAAATATTTTTTTCTAAATTTGGCAATTAGGGCCATTCCTTTTCACACAAAAATGTTAGAATGTGTAGAAAAAATATAAATTTCAAGTTGAAACAATGAAAATAAATTCCCCCAAAAAGAACCTAACAATGTGATATATAAAAAGGTTTTGGAAATGTAGTTTGTAGTTGTAATTTTGTAATATGTACCGTCAAATACACACACACGTGCATCAGGCGCAGGGTTCAAACTAGTCTTACTTAAAGAAAGTTGGGCAACCTTGAAAAGATCCCCTTTGTCCCCATCTTTGGATTTTAAAAAAACAATATGATCCAGCACTCTTACAACTTAGAATGGTATAAAGGCCCAACCTTTAAGGGAGCCTTGGACTAAATCTTAAAACTTGAATGGCCATTTGACAAGCCCTTGTGATTGCCCATTAAGGATGTGTACAAGATTGGAAGCATTAGAACTGTGCCCATGGGTTGAATGAAAGTGCGTATCACTAAACCTAATATGGTGGTGACATTTGTCCCGATTAGATTGACCATTGAGGTGAAATTGGTGAAAATGCACCATTGTTGAAGCATCATCTTGGTGATAACATCAATTTCAATGTGAAGAATGTGGTCATAATTTTTTTTTTTAAAAAGGTATTTTGCTTATCTTATATATAATTACAACATGTGTGTCTGTCCGTGCGTGTGTCCGTCCGACGCGACAGTTCCGCGTTTTAATGACGCGGCGGAACCGGCCCGGACGGTCGGATTCCGAAAACGGGAACCGGCCCGACCA
>Ga0209208_10003251_pt1 | contig 23337 bp, 19 predicted proteins | sample S1TSphfallax_3_FD_187694 | JGI IMG/M metagenome (GOLD analysis project Ga0209208, IMG submission 187694) | Host-associated microbial communities from peat moss isolated from Minnesota, USA - S1T2_Fd - Sphagnum fallax MG (SPAdes) (version 2) | ecosystem: Host-associated > Plants > Peat moss >...
ACCATGAGGAGCTGCTACAACATGTATTTCTGCTTGCAAGAAGTATCTCTTTTGGTGCAGCGGTAGCCATCCAATACCAAGATCAATGGCATCCAAAATAAACGACTTAGCTAATAAGAAATGGAAAGCAGACTATTTCTTTCACAAAGCTCCAGCTTGAAATCAACAAAAAAACCTTGAACACATTGCCTACAAGGAAGAAATTCACCTCATCTTCATCAGGATGCTGGGAACCCTCATTGTTGTTGTGATGAGTGTCCTTGCCCAATTTCTGAACACTACTGGTAGCAACCCCTGGCATAAAGCTGGGCATTACAGTCCCTGCAAACACATTGTAAGACAACAAGTTCCTCTCACGATTCATCACCATCCTGGCCCACTTCTCAAACTTCTGTCTGTAGTGAACATTCTCATCGCTCACCAGCAGTACAGGCATCTGCCCTTGGGAGAGAAGGCCCATCTGCCATAGATGATGATCTTTCTCAGTGAAGTCCATATCCTTTTTCTTCTGTTGTTTTTCTTTCTCATCACAGTCCCTTAAGAAGCTGCCCAAAGAATACTTCTTATTCCCAGCACTCTTTCTTCTCTCAAGACGTGATGATGTCTTGCGGTCTTTCATCAGAGAGGGTGACTTGAAATGAGCACTGCCAGCAGGAGCACTGTTGCTGCACCGATTTATAGATCCTTTCCAGGTTGGCATTGTGGCAGGCCTCATTCCACTCGCAGAAGGCAGATTCCGGGGATCTAGAGACGACCTTCTGCTTGCTCTTGTTCCTGACCGGACCCCATCACTAGAAGCTTTTGGGGGGCCCCATGGAGACAAGGGGCCTTGATCCTCAGACCTTGCACTGGGTCGCAGGTCCATTGAGCCTTTCTTTTTGGAAGGAAACCTGTGCTGAGGCGCAGGTTCAGAAATTGGTCGCTTGGAAGTCTGACGAATTGATGTGTTGACAGACTCTTCACAAGAGCGCTGGCTAGCAGATGAAATGCACTTGCGTTTCACCAGTTGGTGGAGCATGTCAGGGCTTCGCATTAGAGCTGCTGGCAGTCTTGAGGGCATGGGTCCCATGGGCATTGCTAGGCATTGTGGATCGGACACTCTAGTCCTGGAGGTAGATGGACAAGATGGACGTCGTGAACCAATTGAAGGATGTCCCCAGTCCTTCTCCCTCTCTATAACCTCTTGTTTGCAAAGACGATGCCGTGTGGGCCTGCTCACAACACCATCAGAAATCTTTCCACTCTAACAATCCAACAATATAACTGTGCAATTAATCTCAACAAAGTGCAATCAACTAGAGTGAAAGGCAATCTGTCAGTCTGTGTGTGTGCAATGATTCCAGAGACAAATCCATAATTTGTCAAACTCAGGGAGAAGTTGGCATGGATACAATGACACATGACACATACCAGTACTGGCTAAGGAAAGATGATGCTCGGGGTAGTTTGGATGGATTCTTTCCACTTTGAATCTCCATGATAACCTGCAAAGCAAATCATGACATTCATGAAAATGTAGCTCCTGTGTTTTGACAGCAGTGATATTGTTTCTCCCTTCAACCTTTCGGAACAGAAATTCAGCCAGGAGATGGATTTGCCAGCAAGGAAAACATACCCTGCACTCTCCTGACTTGATGAAGAACATCTCAACAGCATCATCCCCTTGGAAGGTGACCACTGACAAATACCAAAACATCCCATGTTGAGTTTCCATTGTCAGCAGTTAAATAGCACTAGCTGCCTGTCTTGCAACTTCAATGTGATTCTATCTCTGGTGGTAACAGAAGGTACCTGTTGCTGTTGTATGTTTGTTTGCATTCTCACATATGTGTGTGCATGTCTATGGTAATAGGCTTTGAATTCCATGTCCAGAAGAGAAGGAAGAGGAATCTATCATTCAAGGAACTGCCATGTTTACTCAATGCGATGTTCATGACTACAATCGAAAATGAATGTTTTGAAATTTGATCCAAAGATTGTGTTGCTACCAAAGAAACCAGAAGAGCCAAAGATTTTAAGCAGAAGGCCAATACATATACCCCTGTTCTTGTCAAACAAGCGAGTAGATAGCACATTTGCCAGGCGCCTCAAGCTCTGTTTGGACACCTCCTTGAATGCAACAGTACTCTGCATAACGTTCCATGACAATTCCTCTGCAATTCACAACAAAGTCTCTGCATGATAGAGCTATTCTGCTGCTGCAGCTGCAATAACCTAATGCAAAAGTTGTATATGTACAGATGAGATGTTGTGTTTCAAAACTAGGTGAGGCAACACTGAAAGAGCACCCACAAATGAAATGAGGTTTGCAAAAAGACCTTAAGGAATCGAACACGCTCCTTCAGCTCAGGGGTTTTCTGGATCATTAGTATGTTGTCATAGTCTTGCTTGCTCAGCATTAGCAGCTCTGTCTGGTCCATGCCAAATTTAGACAGGAACAGCTTCATACATGTTTGTAAAGATGATTTTGTCACAAATGCCAGAATGTAGCTTGTTTCAAGACAATCTTTGTGGCAAGACAAGCCTCTCCTCCCCTCTCTTGTGCATTGTGCAATCAACTTCCACTAATGCAGATATGGCATTTACCCTTTCGGCAGTCACATAGGTTGACTCCCTGCAAAGACAGATATCATGGATCCATTAGTGACATCCATCAGTTTGCTTAGACCCTATCTGTGTATCTTCTTGGTCCCACACCATATGTATCTACTCTCCTTTCACCATGTATTGCTTTCCTTCAATAGAACATACAACCTATTTCTTCCACAAAGCTGCAATTTCAAGTCTCAGAACAAACCGTATGCAGTCATCTAGTTCAATCCCTGTTACACCAAAGCTCTGGCCTGGATGGCAGTGAGAGATGACATCATCTTGCACTCCCTCAACAACAGTAATTGACTGCATCAGTCCAATCCAACCAACTTATTCAGATCTGAAAGTTCACATCTTCTTCATTATGCACTGCTCTGCACCATGCTTCACCAATCACAAATTTGTGTGAAACTTTAACACCCCTCAAGCTGTGTACACATTTAACATAGATATGAGAACCCAGCAGCCAAAAAGATTGTGGAACTAAACCCATTTCTTACTCTGACAGATCCAGTGAATACAATGTAGAATATGTTGCCCGTGTCTCCCTGATTATAAACTGCAACACAAGTATCAAGGCCTGATTAATGTTTACCAATTCAATACAACTTACTAGACTGCCCCTTGGTGCAGCAACAAATGTGAGCACAGCCTTGATACTTCAGTATTCACTTCAGGAGTCGTAATCAAATGAATAGGCTACACAATTTTATCTATTCCTGATGTGTGCAATTTTGAAGAGGAGAATCACATTACAAAGATCACAAAGAATACTACCTGTTGTGTCAGAATCAAGCTGCAGAAAACCCAAATTCTTGCATATCTGTTCACAGTAGTAACACCCCACAAAAAATTTCCACCAATGTTAGTCATCAATTCTGTGTTCATCTTTGTAATTGCTTGCACATGCATCTGTAAGGATTTTGTCTACATCTTTCAGGGTTCTGAGAAGTTCATCTATCTCATGATGATCTGCAGGATCTCAAAATACAAAGATTCTCCAGAAAAAACTAGTTAAGATGGAACAATAGAAGCATCTGGAAGTGACAAAGACAGATATGTGCATCACACCAATTACATCAATCTATGAGTGGTTTCTGGTCATAGACAGTAAGAAAGGTCATAGACTTGCCTCCATGCGTTTGGCAAGAGGGAGATCCGCAATGGGCACCACATCATGTATGGTCTCTTCAAGTAGGTATAACTCACTCGATGTTCTGTCCTGAGGTCTTTTGCACATTTGGAGGACAAGAGATTTTGTTCAGTACATACAGAGTCTCACAATAGAAGCATGAGAGAAAGTGAACTCAAACAGAATTCAGCCCTGCACCTACCTAGATCCATAAGCTTTTGCTTGTATCTTCATTTGCACCAGTATGCAATATCAAAGATGGGTTTGCATACCCATTTTGTGTTCCCTCTTTCTGTACTGTCAGGTGACCTCATGGAGATCCAAAGGTTGGGAATCAAAACAGTGCCAAAAGACTCTAAAAGCTTTGCAATTGCTGGCTTTCTTTGCTGTAGTCCAGAGCATCAGAGAAAGGTTGATAGACAGTAGTGTAAGTATGTCTCTCAGAGTATGAGCACTGTGTTTGAGGCTGAGAAACCTACTTTTTCAGGAACACACGACGTCGACTCCATGTGCGATAATGCGCCAAACCCCGCCAGCCATTTATCACTACCGTCTGTTAAGATCAACAAAAAAAAATGATAATTTTTAAGAATATATTCCATTCGCACTGCCCCCAAGTGAGACCAACAGCATCAAGTTATTACTGCTTGCTGCTGTGAATGCCAAGAATGTCTCAATCATCAAACCATGAAGGAAAGGCTAAAAAGAAAGAAGCAGTCTCAAGAAAGTAGGCTGCACAAAGATGTTGAGACTGCACCACAGCTGATGAGAATTTATCCTGGCATAATTACATGTCAAGGAGAAGGGAAGATTTACAGACAAGAAGAGCAGAAAATCAGTAAAATAATCACCAGCAAGCACAACATTTTCAAGGAACAGAAGGTTTTAAGTATGGATCCAGAAAAGCCTTCTTCAAAACACATAAGCTTTCTTACCGGTGGTGATCCTGGAATTCCTGACCGTGGTGTCGCAGTACCAGAGCCTGTCAGAAAGCAAGTTTACAAAAAAAATCAGCACATGGAGAATGTCCTTCCAGACTCCAGGAACGAAGGAAACCTTCTGTAAGTTTACAAAGAAAAATCTGCAAATGTAGAAGAATGTCCTTCCAGACTCCATAAACGACACAGAAAGAAAACCTTCTGTTTCAAAGCTTGAAGTTTTACTTGCAGATTCAGTTGCTTGCGGGTAGATTGTTGTGTTTGCTGACTCACTCACTCTTCTGTGATTTCATGCAGGCAGAGTGTGTTCTTTTCGATCAACAACACATGTTTTCCACAATAGAGACGCAAACTTGTTGCAAATTCTCACAATAGAACAGAGAGAAAAATGTTGCAGAGGACAATAAAATCGAAACATTAAATGTAAGAATTCTGGAGAGTCCTCTTTTGCAGGCACAAGCTCCAGGCATAAAGGATGCGATTGCGAGTAAGACAGCACTTCTTCAAGCAGCACCTCATTACTCTGAAAGCATCGGACACGGATCCTGAGAAAAGATAAAGGAAAGGTACCGTCATCTCTAGTCATCTCTCGATCGGTGTCATAGAGATCGGTGTCCGCTCCTCCTCCTCTTCCTCTCGTTCCACAAGATCAACGAAAGCAACTGGAGGCAGGCAGTAAAGCCGCAACATCAACAATACCAGAAATTGTACAAGATGATGCGTCTTCTACAGACGAACAGTGCAATGCGTGCCTCGCTTGGAGTCGTCGCCTCCTCAGAGCCATCGCACACGAACGAACTTTTGTACCTAGCGACGACACACAAGGCATGCATGTACACTATTGTTGTTGCATTGGGGCAGATTCAACCGCTTGTTGGAAGAAAAATGGCTTGTGACGAGCCGACCTCCGCCTGACATGGTGTGAAAACTACGACATCGTCGCAGAATGGAGACGGTTCCAGAACGAAGTAATCCTAGGCTTCTTCTTCCTTGTGGAATAATAGATTGTACAGGATTCTGACGATCCATCACTCAGCACAAAACGCAACAAGGAGCTCGTTTTGTCAGATTTACAAGTTTAAGAGTTCGAGGAGAAGCTTATAGAGAGGGAGAGAGAGAGGGGTTGGTTACTGAACCTGCTCATTCACAGCATCCCGTTCTCTTCTCTTCATGCAATATTTCTCACAACTCTTGGCGAGATTTCTGCGCAAAATCTGCGGGACTCGACCATCAACAACAAACAAGAACAGCAATAGAGATGTTAACGAAGGCTTAGTTAGTAAGATCCTGCCACAAACATAACAACAGCAGAATCAAATCCCTGTTACCAAAAGGAGTTTCTTTGTTCCTGGGAAGCATATGCTTCACACCTTTCCTTCCTTTCTTCATGTGACCCCCGATCACTTGCGCAGAGACGTTTGGAACTCCAGAAAATATTTGACAAGAAGTCGGGAAGCAAGAACGCACAGCAGGATTTCATTTGCAAGCACTTTCAATACCGGCATTACAAACAAACCAAGCAGAGATTACAAACGAAGCTTTCTTGCATGATGATGATCTTCAAGACTGAATTGGAAGACAAGAAAAGATGAGAGGAGGAAAGGATCTCAGACACACACACAAAGGCAGGCAAAATTGTGAGAAACCATTGTATGAATTGCAAAATTGTGACATGAATTCAGAACCCCCTTTTTCCAGAGCCGTTGCAGAGAGTCTATTTCTGTTACTCTTCTTCTTCTTCTTCTTCTTCTTCACAACAGTCCGTGAAAGGAAGAAGTTCAAGCAACACAAACAAAGCTAATTTCTGCGGCAGCTCAACATTAGTTTAACCAAATCCTCCTCCTCCTCTGCTAAATTTCGTCTGCCATGCTTGTTTGTTTGTTGCATCGTTTCTACCCAACACACACACACAAAACTATAATGAATGAGCAGCAGATTGTTCTCCTCAATCTCAACTTACAGAAACCGGATTTCTCAAGCTTCAAGCCTCCAAACCCAAGCCTCAAGCTCAATCCCAGCAGCTTATAGAAACAGGATGTTAAGCTCAAGCCTCAAACTCAAGCCTTACTTAACCTCAAACCTCAAGCTGAATCCTCAACTCAAGACAATGCATGACCAGCAGAATATGATTCTCCTCAATCCCAGCTTGTAGAAACCAGATCTCTCAAGCTCAAGCCTCAAACCTCAAGCCTCAAGCTCGATCCTCAAGCCAATTCGGAACTCCATGAGATCTTAATGGGATTCTCAAAAAGACCTTGTGAGAATTTTAATCAAAATCACATCAACACAATAACCCAAAACAAAGCCACAAAAAACATGCCAAAAATTTTATTGACACAACTCTCTATTCAAAACAATTGAAAATATGAAACCAAAAGAACAAGCTTCAATGATGAAAATTGAACAATGACAAATGAATTTTATTCATGTGAATGAAAAGTGAATGATGTTGACTGAATTTCATACATTATGGATGAAAATTAAACAATGAAAAATAAATTTTATTCATATGAATGAAAAGTGAATGATGGTGAATGAACTTCATACACTATGGATCAAAATTGAACAAATGATAGATGAATTTTATTCATGTGAATGAAAAATGAATAATAATTAATGAATTGCATTCATTATGGATGAAAAATGAAATGTCATGGATGAATATCACCCATGAATGATCATGTTAACAAGGATGATGTTGGTAATGATGCTGACAATGATCCTCACACACTATCACATGAATTATCCTAATTGAATTATTTTAAATGTTTTACCTAATGAAATAGTATGGAATATCATCCATAACACTTTTCATATGAAATTCAAATAATAGGTTTTTTTTTAAACCTCTTTTTAAGCATTCAATTCAACTATCCCAAGACAAATTACCCATGGTTGGAATTTCAAAATTCACCATGTATGAATTCCATTGTAACCATTAGTGTTTGAGGATTCCACCAACACTAAGTGCTTGTCATTTTGCTCCATTGTAGTGACATCCATCACCCAGTTAAGTTAATAACGTCATAGCTACCAAAAGCACCTTTTGTCGCCCTCTATCACCACATTTGTGCATTGTGTGATCTTCTTAATCGAACAATTCATTAAGCAAGAGCTTCATCACTACACCATGGCAAGTTTTGGGTTTGTTTCTCATTGTCAATCGTTATATGTTGTTGAAATCTTATCGCCAATTGATACAAGTTTTTGAAAGCAGATGCATGGTGCATGCCAATTGTAGGAAATGTGTGAAGCACTATTGGGTTTAGAAAAAAGGTGGATGCATGATAAACTAAAGAGAAATGTTAATTTGGCCAAAATCCATAAACATAAAAGTAAATTTTAAATCCTTTGTAAGTATAAATATGAAACCATTAACACCTCCATTGAGTCTATCGTAAATTTAAAAATCTTTAATATAATAAAAATAAATTCTAATTAGATTTGAAATTAATTAATCAATATCATGATGGTGTGCAAAATTACTTTTACATCATAAGTTTGATATAATATGACTCTAATATGCACAAATTGACAGTACATAAGTATTTTTCAAGTCTCGATTAATTTGACTTTTTTTTTTAAAGTCAATATTTCATTTATTTTGTAAGATTGAAAATCTCATGCAAGTACTTCCAACTTTTTTTAATCTATTTGAAGATGTGGTTTTTCAATATTATAACAATAAAACAAAAGATTATCCTCATATTAATCATTGGATAAAACAATATTTCTACTTTCAATACATCAAAGAAAATTACCACTCGTATTTTTTTGTGACAAAGAATGAAGGTTGTCTACTTGATCATGCTTTTACCCAAGAGGAATGGTTCTTGACTCATGCAAGTCATCATACGTTCATGATTTAAATGAATGGTCTCCTTTATGGTAGCCTCTTTTGAGATTCTCGTCATAGTAGAAAGGAGTAACCCCATAATGAGGATCACTTGCCCTTCAAGTTTCCTAGTATAGTCCCTAGTTGAATTGAGGAAGTTCTATGTATTTATTGAAACATTGTCAAATGAAAAAAATGGCATGATGACCAAAAAAAAGAAAAATCTAATGACATAAATGTGAAGAATCTTCAACACTAAAATTCCCTTCTAGGCAAAGTTGAATTAAGGAGTAAATAAGGTTGTCCACCATGTCCTTCATTTGTGTTCCATTATCATGCATAAGAGGGATCTTTTCTTACACCAAAGTCAAATAATTTAAAGAAGCATGCTAGCAAGATTTAAGGCCTTGAAAAATCTACTATATCTTGTAATTAAACTTGGTGAGTGGTACATCAACAAGCATTACTTACATTTGAAAAAGATTATAAAGGAAACCAATCATTCATGTGATTCAACAAGCGCAAGGTTGTATGACCAATGAACAAGGGAAAAACAATTACAAAATTGCTCCAATCTTCCATGTTTTATAGATGGGGGAACCAATGTTTGAATATGAGACATTCAAGCTTCCTTTTAATTTCTCAAGGTGCCAATGATGTTTCGCAAACATTGTTTAGACTTAGATAAGCAAACTTTTGTTGATTTCATGTATAAGGAAATGATGATGAAAGCAAAGTAAGTAAACTCTAATACCCCATATCTTGCTTTGTCTTGTGATAAAATTATTGATGTAGATGATGCTTCATAGACTTTAGTACATTGTTATGTTATTCAAGATTTCTTTTGGCAACCCATTCTCATTTCATTGGAATGTGTGATTGAGGGCATGATTGTTACGAACCTAACCATGTTGATTACGGCATCATGTGTGGACAAAGTTGGGGTGTTAAAAGGGCACATTGCAAAAACATTGTTGTCCTGAAGTGTTGATGGATCCTTTGACACAAATAAGTATTTTAAATTATTTCTTTTGTAACGTGTAGCACAAGGATCAATTCAAATTTGTAGTAATATGTTCTTTGAACAATTGAAATTGAAAAGGTGAAAATTGATCAAACAATGTGGTTATTTCATTGTAAGTGATCTCATAAGTTTCAATATATTTTGGTGTTTTAGTAACTTTCATGTTTTTTCATGCTTTAGGGTAAACCAAATTGGTGTAGCAATGAAAATTTTTAAAACATTTTGCCACACATGAAAGGCATAAATTGTATCACCCACTATATGAATCTTGTTGTCTAGACCTTCCTCCACTCACCTATGATGTCAAGAGTTGAGAATTTGTTGCAAAATCAAGTTAGAACTTTTTTGCCCATCATCTAAAACATTATCATGAGTTTGTCAAACTATCAAAAGGTAGAAGCACATTACAATGAACTTTTACATGGAATTCATCTAATGCCATTTATTGGGTCTAACAAGTATTATTAGTAATTACATAGTTCCACAAATGAAACATGATAAATTGAACTAATGGACTAAAGTTATTGAAACATTAACTCTTCAAATTTTTTATCTCTAAACTAATTGCATCATAACTATCAATATTTAACCAAAGGTGGATTGTGCAATTCATGTATATGTAGTGTCACAATCCACTTATGCATTTATTGCTTATAATCATTTTGTTGAAAATACTCAAAACTTTAAGGCGTGGTACTTCAAAAGTTTAAAACATTTAAGGTCAAACATCATGTTAAAAAATACCTTATTTTGAAAATATTCCATCAAAATGGTAACATTACCATTTATAATCTATTTAAATTGATATTTTCAAGACCACTATTGAATAAAAATGTTGAATTAGGCTGATTTGAACTTGGACATGGAAATATTTGTTAATAATTGAACAAAGTCATTTGAGGTTTTTAGTTTATGCCTAGTTTCACAAGGTCAAAATACATTAGTTATGGACTTTTGAAATGGATTTTCAACTTGGTCCATCTTAATGTGTTTTTACTACAAAAATTGATGGATGCAAAAGGTAATAAGATATTAAAGAATGTCAAAAGTCAAGACATGTTGGGTGTCCATGGTTAGTCCAACAAAAAGAGTCATTGCCAAGTACAAGTGTTTACTTTCAAAGTGGTAAGAAATTCATTTGAAATTTCTCAAGCCCTATAATTAACTTTGATTTGAACTAGTATTTGATGTTTTTTTTGCTTGTCCTTGCATGCCTAATGCCAATGTTGAAAAGAATGTATTAACTCATCATGTTTTTGCAAAAAGAAATACTTATATATATGTGACTATTACATTGGGGCTATTAAAAATTTCCAATGTAATACCCAATATACCAACCTTATGGACACCTTATAGTGACCTACAAAAGGTATATCATATAGATAAATTTAGAAAGATCTACAAGACATAAAAATTGACCCACATGGTTGAAATTGTTCTTCACATGGGGTTTCTTGTGGTTATGTTAATTTGATCTCAACAACCTTAACAATTAAATCTAGACTTCGTAGTTTTAATGTGAGACAACCTTTTATCCTACAATGGCCACTAACCCATGTTAGCCACAAGATAAATTGTTCATATAATCCACAAAGTTTTTTAAAAATTGGTGGCTAATACATAAGTTTCTTATGCAAAGGTATATGAAGTTAGACCTTCACACATTTTGTGCATTGTGAATTTTTTTGTTGTTCCTTGATCTTTTTCACTTTTTATTTGATATGTTTCTCATGAGTTTTGTGGATGTCTTACAATGATTATGAATAACTAAAGCTTTCATTGAAAAATGGTCTGGCAATTGATTTTTAGCTTATTTATTTACCATGTGATTGGTATATCCCCAATATTGGCTTTAAAAAAAATGTGAGGAAAGCTTTGTGAAACACATAAAGGCATATTACTATTATGGATGAAAGTTTATTCCTCGCCCATTTTAATTTTAGAAAATCTTGATTTGTAAGCAAGTATGTTTAAGGAAACAATGATAACCAATGTTGCTACAACCTTAAAGTGCCCCCCACCTAATCAACCTTTTCACCAAATTGTGACATTATCTTGCTAGAAATGTTCACCTTGGGAGCCCCTTTCCAAATACTTCACATTGCCCAAGATTGGAATTGGTTCAAATCATTGAAAGTGTGGAGGACAAAAAGATGTTTTCAACTCTCAATTTTATGAAATCAAAGCTCAAAAAATAATTGCAAGAATACCTCCCAATGATAATGGGAATGTACACACAAACATTTTTTGAACTTGATAATTTTCCATACAATGCAACATATGATTGTTTGTGTGTTACAAAGAATTGTGAAAATGATAGTTGACTATTGTTTGGCTTTCGCAAAGTAGTAGTAGTTTGTTACTTGTGTACCTTGGAGGTCATCATTTGTTAATGTTTCTTCCCAAACTTTTGGTATTTTGTGTTGAAATTTTTTTTTTCCATCATGCAACAAGGTCATTTTTTTTTTATATGTTTGAATCAACATGGAATTAACATGGGGGGGGGAGGGGGGCTCCCCATCTTAAGCACCAATGATATCTCCAAGCAACACATGTGACCAAGAACTAGTGATCTTGCCCCAACATTCCCCATTTGCTCCACACCTTTGAGAAGGCTGTCCACACAAACAATGCTTTGGGGTAGTACATCAAACAATGTTGAGGGGTCTCCAAATCTTGAAAATTGCAATTAGGGCAATGAGGATCAATCCCCATGTTTAACCAAGCCAAGTGTGCACAAGAAGGTTGATGTTAAAGGTTAAACAAATGAAGGTGGTCACTTGATGAGACCTTGATTTATGCCATCTAGATGGTCAATAGCTTGCATAGAACAATCCTCTCCAAGTTCCAACCTCTAAATGAAGTTAAAAAGAGAGTTGAATGTCCCAACTCTTTGTCTTTACTAGAGAGGTAAACCCTTCTTAATATAATATCTAAAGAAGGGAACATCACCAAAGAAGGAAATGGGAGACCAATGTCATTCCCTTCAATCCCATGGGAGACTTTCCACACATTTCCACACAATTAAAAAAACTAAGAAAGTACATTAGGTTTGGGAGTAGAATCAAGACAAGATAGTTTGAAAATATCACCAAATTGCCTTTGAATAAGAACATGATCCAATTTGAGATTGGAACAAGACAATTTCATTTCAAGAGAACTTCTTTTCACAAGCTTCCCAAAAATTCAAATATCTTCTATATTCACCATAAGCCATAAAATTCAAAGGAGTTGTGGAAATACAATAAAGGGGCAAACAAAACTCCACCTCAAATTGACAAACCTAATCACCAAGAAGGAGATACTGAAAGAAAGTCCTTAGATCTCATGGGCTAAGAGAGGTGAGAAGCCCATGCACATAAAGTTAAGAAAGATTATGTGTAATATGCATAGATCTGACATTTTTAAGGTTTACGATTGTGTCTTTTAGGATTTAATTTTTAGGGTTTAGAGGTTAGGCTTTCAAAGGCAAGTATTAGGATTTGGATTTTGAGAATGTAGCATTTAATTTTTGAAGGTCTAAGTTTGGGTCATTGAGGGTAGCATTGATTTTTGCATCTTCCCAAAGGGATTGATTTTGTTCAACCTTGTGTTGTAGGAATCCTTCCATGATTTGATCTCTAAAGAAAGGCCTTTAACCAAAGAGCTAGCTTAGTAATAAGTGGTTCAACTGGGACCGGACCTGGTTTTGAACTGAGCAAGGAGGGTTTTTTTTTATAATTGAAGTTGAAAAAAAATGTCAAAATTAAAATTGCATGGTTTTAAAATGAGAAAGTTATGAGCATTGAAAGTCAAAAGGGTTTGAAAAAAAAATGCATTTTGTATATTGAAAAAATATTATATATATAATGTTTCTTCATTATTTCTTGTCTCTACAGTTCAAATATGAATTGTAGAGCTTAAGTTAGCACTCTCATAAAGTTTTAAATCACTCAAAAATGAAAAAAAAATGAATAAATATCCAATTATAGGTGAGTGTTTGATATTAGACTGTTGTTTGAGTCAATTTTCACATTGACAAAGCCAATAAATTTTTTTTTTTAATTAAAATTTGAAATTATTTATGTTTCATGATGGATAGTAGGTAGTTCACTAATAGTAGATGGAGTAGGTTTGTGGGGATGAAAGGGTAGGTTTATAAGTACGCGTAGGGTCAAGCCCAAGGACCTCTAGTAGGCCCTTATTCTTGTAGTAAAGCCCACGGCCTGGGGCTTTACCCGACGCGAAACTGACCCTGGGGTAAAAAGGTGAATGAAATCCAAATTCACCTCCATACCTTAAAGAAAGAAGAGGGAAAAGAATGGTGTTATGAATCACACCAGTTTTTCTTTTTTTTTTAAACTACGAAAACTCGAAAGAAATAACAGAAAAGGAAAAGAGAAGACAGGAGGGAGCGTAGGTGCTAGTTTTTATCCTTCTGACGCGGTTGCTTCAAACTCAATGCAATGTAGAGAGAGCTCTGTTGCACAGCAGCCCAACAACACTAGCTCTCCGCCATGGCGTCTCGCTGTTTTCTTGCCCTTTTGATCGTCTTTCTTCACCAATGCGTGGTGGCAAACTGCACCGGACGATTCCTCACCTCTCCAGCTCTCCAACGATCTGCGGATCGCCAGTTTCTGCGCTCTGTACCGACTGTTTCACACCCGCGACTGAATCTCGATAATGGACTTGGGCTCACTCCTCCTATGGGGTTAGTTTCTCTCTCTCTCTCTCTCTCCTCTGTGCACGCCTTCTTGTCGCAGGACTTGTATTCGGAACTCCTGTTTCTTCTTCACCTTATGCAGCGGCGGTGAATTGAAACCAAATTCGATTTGCCACTGGATAAGGTCCAGAGGGGACGATCATTACTCGTTATCTCTAAAGAACTGTATGTCAACGAGCATTTGCCAATTTGAGAAGATATGCGCAATGGTATTCCTCCTGCAAAAAGTTTGCGTGTCCACGTCTTCTTCTTGGAAGCTTTCAGAGCGGTAGCAAGAGCATGTCTGAGAAGATATATTTACAGTATCTTTGTGGTCGAGGGTGAGAGAGAGAGACAGTCCTATAATTCGGATTCTGATCACTAATTAGTGTTTCTTTCAAGAGAGATTGATTTCCATGGTTGCATTTTGTTTGCTATTAGCTGGAACAGCTGGAACCATTTTGGCTGCGGGATCAACGAGACAATAGTTTTTGAGACAGGTATGCAAACCTTTTGCACTCAATTCATGCATAGTCTCGTATACAGCAGCATCTGATAGTTGCCGGTCTCATTGTTGTTCGTTCTTGAAATTCGGAGGATCAAATCATGACATTGACGTTAAATACATGGGCAAGAACAATCTCATGTTTTGCATTATTGTAGAGAGCTTGTGAATCGGGAGAAATAAATAGAATCCTTGTGAAAAATCTTGGAGAGCCAATAATCCAAACCCTAAACCTATTCTCTTGTTGTTCTGCTCCATTTTCCAGACTCAATTTGTGAATTTCGTGCTCCTACTTTGAGCCTCCATGCTCAATGATAGACTAGTGGAGGAGTTTTGAGTAGTTTGATCTTCCAAAATTCTGCAATCTTTGCAGAGATCATGAAAGTAGAAAACTAACTTTAATTAGCCACCAACAAACGATCATTCCAGTCCCCTGGTCACAGTGCATGAAACTTTCCTATCTTCACTAGGCAGTCTCCCCTTACCATGGTACAATAGTTCCTTGTGACACTACAAATTTGAAGGTGCTTATTACAAAATAGCTCCCCAAGCTCCCTATAAGGCCTATTCATGGTCTGAAAAGCCTAATGGAGAGCCAACCTGGCTGCATTAAGAGAAGCAGTACTTGAGCATGTGCAGGAAAATGATGATTATGAAGAAGGGGTTGAAAGTTACAAGCATTGTACATGGTGGCCTTGGTTGGCATAGACTTCAATATTTGAGATTTCAATGAGGTTTGCAATGGCTCTGTCAGGTTCCAAGAATTCCCTTCCAGAATATTCCAATCCCAATCAAAGACCAGAAAGTTGCAAAATGCATCCTTTCAAGGAGGTGTTTTGAAGGTGCAACTGCTTCAGACATCTGCATGAGTTGCTATAGCCCCTGTTCACTCTCTCTCGGGCTGGTTTTTGGCAACCTGCAAGAGGTGCTTGGAGAATCAGATTTGCAGTAGTTGTCAGCCATCACAACCTTAACTTCCTTGACCTTTCCAAGGGAATGGAGCCCGTGTGGGATTGTTTTATATCCACATGGAAGATGATGATCTTTTTTCTTCATATCAAATTCCACCCTGCCATTCCAAGACAAATCTAACCATTGCTTTAGGCAGTTATCCAACTTTACCTTATTGAGGAGATGATTAGGTAGAATAAGCATCCTTGCTTATCCACTGATGTGGCATTATACTTTACATCTTCCTTTGGTGTGACTTTGGCTCAAACTCAGAATGAGAGTTCATCAAGGTAGGTTCTGGTGTGCAGCTGATGCGATGGTGTCTACAGGCCTTGCTGAACAAGGTTATACCTACATCAACATTGGTACTGTCTTCTCTTTCACCTTTGGCCTTCCTTGCACAGATTTGGTGTGGAACCTGGCTTCTTCATAGTCTCATGAAGTCTCAGTATTCTGATCTGGTGTTTGTTGGGACAGATGACTGCTGGGCAGCCCTGGAACGTGATGATGAGGTACCATTTGATGAACTTCCATGGTCTTAGACAGATGACTGTGTTGTACCATGCTTCCATAGTGTTCTATCTAGAAAGGGATCTGCAAACACTGGTATGAATCTTTAGAATGTGGAATTTTCTGAGGGTTCTTGTATGCTGTGAAAGGAGAATCTTCAAGCACGACCCACAACATTTCCATCAGGTATCAAGGCAATTGCCAACTATGTGCACAGCAAAGGCCTGAAGCTTGGAATATATTCTGATGCTGGGTGAGGACAGCATGCCAAGTAATATGTGCAACGATTTCCCCATGTCTTTGTAGAGCAGGCACCGGAATAGTATCTTATCCTGGAAGCCATGGATAGTACACCTTGCAACTTTCTTCTTGTTCAAACTGTCTTCATAGCTAGCTGTATCCTGAGTCTCTAGTCCTGCTGGACATTATCTAAGTTTTGTTTCCCTGTTCATCTTGTTATCTTTATTGTTTCTGATCTGTGTGGGTGTAGGTTCTTTACATGTGCACACCAGCCAGGCTCACTGGGCCATGAATATCAAGATGCTCAGACCTTTGCATCCTGGGTTAGTTGATGTGATCATCTCCTAGTGTTGTTGGAGAAGTGAAGATGATTGTGAGTCAGAGTGAAGATAGGGATGAGGCAGAATTCTCTGAATGTGGCAAACAGGAAAGGTTAGGATGGCAAATACTGAGCTAGTCAAACACCAAAAGTTCATGCATTTTGCTTCTGGGAACCTGATATAAAAGGTTTCTATATCTGACCCATCCTCCCATGATGTGGGCCTGGCTTTAGGATGTAGACTATCTGAAGTATGACAACTGCTACTCCGATTTGAGCACGCCAAAGACCAGGTTAAGACTTGTCATTTTCTTCATTAATGGCTGTCATGCACTGCTCTTAGTAGCTTCCAGCTGAATCACACAGTTAACAGCCATACTATGATATTTTTTTGCATGTTCTTGTGTCTCGTTTGTCCATTTGGTCTCATTCTGTTGCCATCCCTGAATGCAGGTACCCAGTGATGACTGATGCTTTGAACAAAACTGGTCGCTCAATCTTCTTCTCAATGTGTGAATGGTATGAAGCTTTGCCAAATTTCAGCTCAAATCTTCCAAGTTTTTTTTAATGTGGAAAGAGTTCACAAGTTCAAATATATCTACAGTCATCTACTCATTCATATCCATGAGGAAACCTGCTTCTCTAGTTTGAATATTTGAACTGTATGATGATTTCAGGGGTGTAGAGGACCCAGCAACATGGGCCCCTGGAGTTGGAAATAGCTGGCGAACAACTGGTGACATTTGGGACAGCTGGAACAGGTATGCAAAATCTCAAAATACTGCCAATTGATCTGTTTGGCATGCTTCCCAACATGCTGCTTAGATAGACTTTGTATTCTGTAGATATTGTGATATTTTCACACCTGAAAACATGCAGCAGCAAAAGTTGGCTCTAACTCTAACTCTGGAGAAACAGCAGTTGCACCTGTTCCTGATGATAATTACACCTGACCTTTCATGTTGGTGTGCACATTTGCTGCAGGATGGTTGAAATAGCTGATCTCAATGACCAGTGGGCAGAATATGCTGGGCCAGGGGGTTGGAATGGTAGGACCTGTGATAATCAAAACAAGATATTGCATCTTTCACTTCAAATTGCTTGTCACAGTGCCGTTTTTCTACATTGGCATGTATTTACCATGGGCTTGACTTTGTACTGCAGATTCTAAGCAGGTGTCTAATTAAGCATGTTGACTAATGATTGTCTGCATGCATGGATATTTTTTGTGGTAGAGACACTCTTCAACTCTCAGTAGGTGTTGATTGCAGATCCTGATATGCTTGAAGTTGGAAATGGAGGAATGACCATGGAAGAGTACCGATCCCATTTCAGTGTGTGGGCTCTTATGAAGGTGAACTTAACTCATCTTCTCAATTTCTCCAATGTTGAATAGGTGCAATCACAGCTGTGAGGATTATCTCAGCCTTTGTCAGACAACCCTATTGGAAGAGAGTTAGTTGGCTTGTTCAGTTGTGGAATAGATTTGCAGATCTGTAGTTAAGAGTGAATCTTTGAATGTCAATCTAAATTGCAGTGCATGATTGGTGTTGTAGGCGCCGCTGCTAATTGGTTGTGATGTGCGGGATGTTAGTTCTGAAATGATTGCACTTCTCTCTAACAGGGAAGTCATAGCAATCAATCAAGGTGAATCTGTGGTTGAAATGAAATCTATGCTTGTACCACTTGCTGTACAGTAGGTAAAGAGTATGTTGACCTTCTGTCTTGGGTCCTTTAGTAACTTGCATGCATTCAAATCACCAAGGGAATGTTGAATGTTTGCTATTGTTCGAATAGATAAGCTGGGGGCCTGGAAGAGGTGAAGTATTAGAATGTCTTGTCTGGAGTATACAATATGTGTGATCAGATGCCTCCATCAGCACTATCTCATCTTCAAATAGGTTCTGCCTGACAGAGAGGGTACAGGAAACATCATATCCCATGTGGAGAATCCTCTTAATGCTGGTCAGGTCAGTTAGTGATGGTACAAGCAGCATCCATAAACAGAGGCTTGTTGATTCTGCAGATGAACTAGGTGTTCAGGGAAGAAAAGTTTCTGTCCAAGGAAGCAATGGTCTGCTTCAGGTACGTGTATGATGTCCCTTAAACTGTATAACTTGCAAGTTGGACCAGAGTCTTTGCACATTCAACATTCTTGTATTTCAACTTTTCATTTGTCCATAGTTGAACTGAATTACTCGTTTGAAGAGCAGTCTTGGTACAAAACATATCCTTGAATTTCCTGCAGCTATTCTTATAATGAAAATCCATTCCTGCTGTAACATGCACCTATCAGGTATTTGTCTGAGACTTTGTCAGCCACCACCCTATTTGAATGAAGAATGAGACAGAGGAAAGAATCACTGTTCTCCATGGTGATTAAACTGTATTTCAACTTGAAGGTTTGGGCAGGGCCATTATCTTTAGGACGAACTGTAGTGCTGTTATGGAACAGGAGTGACATGGGTGGTACTATCACTGCGGAGTGGGGGGACATAGGTCTTCAATCAGGCACTGCAGTGACCATATACGACATTTGGAAGGTATGATAGCAGTCTTTTCTTCTCTTTGAGCTTGTGACCCTTGTTTCAAACTAATGAACTGCACAATGAATGTGCAAGTAAGCCAGAGCCTCATTGTGGTCACTGAGGCGGTGTGGTCATTGTCAAGAACCTGGGTTCTCACTTTGTGACATTCTGACACTCTTCCAATATATTGTGTGCAGAAGGAAACCGTTAACCAGACTGGAATAGATCTACTTTCCAGTGAAGTTTCCCCACATTCTGTTGCTATGTTCATTTTGACACCTGCAAACGTTAGCCTTGACTCTGGCACATCAGAATACATGCGTTAGGCATCAGTTAGGGACATACAGAAGACAAACTAGAATTGGTTGTCATTACACTTTCTTTCTTGTCATAGACGTTTGTGACATGCTGTTTTTTATGACCATCATAATTTGTGATAAATTGAATTTTATCCGCAACTATAGTCACTTTTGTGTTTTATGTGGTAGTGCTCAGCAAGAGCTCATCCCTACAAACTACAATCAATCATGCCTACACTCACACGGCCACATGGTATACACTATGTTATTGACACAATTGTTGTCCATTTTGACCTATCATGTTTCTGAATGGAACATGCAAAATGGCATATGGAGCTTGAAAGAGATGATCAAGATTTGCAAAGTGGAGTGAAAGTAACCAATATCAACTGTCCATGTGTCAGTGCGCTACTGGTCTCCTCCAACAATTGTTCAAACATCATTCACCAATATGAAAGTTTCCAGTTGTAACAATGATGATACATGTGTTGTTCTTAATCTATTGCTATGAAGAGAACAGGAAGCTCACCAGTAACACCAGCTGAACATGCCTCCAAGTGTGGGATCTTTCCTTAGTGAACATTCCACACAATGTGGAAATTTCATATTGCAAAAAATTAAACAGTACTACAAATGGCTATCCAAAAAAAGACACCAACACTAAGATCGGTTAAACTAACATGGTGGCCAAAGGGAATCACCAGATAACTCAGAAATACTGGTATGACTACAATGGCAGGTCCAATATGAAATGATCAAGTGTCTCCTCTAGACAGAATAATATCTTCTTTTAATAAGAGTTTAGTGCCATCCGCTAAAGCTTGGATAATCCCTTAAGGAACAGCATATTCAGGTCCAATGCACAGTTGTATTCCTGAGGATATTTTCCTTTCAAGGTCACACCAATACTAATACTCCTATTGTGACTCCTAATATAAGAGTAAGAATGGACAGAATAATCCAGATTAAACTAAAAAAATCTTTAGGGAAATGAAATTCATCAATTAAATTCAGAATTTGCTTTTCAAAATTGATATTAAAATCATTTTAGCGATCAACCTTTCCCATAATAATATCTACACTACCTAAAATTGTCATAATATCTGTCAATTTCATTCCTTTTAGCAATTGAGGAAGAATTTGTAAATAAAATTGTCAAAAGAAGAAAAACGAGCCTCAGAGAGGCTTGCTCTGCCTTTTTTGAGTATGGAGGTCCTCTAGTAGGTAAGAGCAATAACAAGCACTTTACCAAAGGGGACCAACATTTATATTTTGCCAGAGTCTTCGTCCCTCGCAAAGGACGTTGAAAAATTCTAGGAGAAACTTAAAGGTCACAGAAAATCGACTTACAGTGGAAACGTAAATATTATAATTGTTTATTTGACCTAAAGATTTACAAACTACATATCACAAAATCAAATCCAAATATGGGAACATGACTTTGGGACCAAGTGCATCATCGGCAGTCTCTCTCTCAAGGGCAAAGCCAATAAATGAGATACACAATAGAGCTATCTGTAAATAACCCTAGCTTCACCATGTTTTTGGGCTTCCTTTCACCCCTTATTCCCTCTTTCAGTGGTATCTGCAAAGTATTGAAATTTTATTGAATCTCAGTATGAAATGCTGAAACTCGACATTAATGCACAAGGTTCGAAAATAATATAGTAATTGTACTAGTTAGTAAACCCATTTTGCAATCAAAATGATCAGGAAAAAGGATTGACAAAGGTATTATTAACACCACAAAAAAAAACCCTAACATTATGTGATTGCAATCGAAAAGCAAAAAAGAAAACCCTAACAAAATGTGGCTAAGCAAATAAGTGAGTCAGGGTCCGTGTGAACTCCCCATCACCGACGGGTGACTGGGCGAAAGCAAACTCACCACTGATAAATGGATGAGTGTTGGTCCAGGTAGTTTGCTAATAGTAATCTCCACCCATTTACAATCTCAATTTCAATTTTATGGGGTGGGGTTGCAAAAAATGTAAATAACTAAACTTAGATGTGAGAAATATTTTTGGCCAGGGGCTCTCAAGGGAGCGGGGGGGCTCCAGCCAATCACGAATTATCGAATCAAAAATTTGCGGACAAACACCAATTATTTTATAGAATGTAAACACGTAGGAGCAATGAAAATATATGTAATAGCAGTGGAGGCAATCAAGATAAGCTAAAGAAAAGTTGAAACTTAGTTTACCACCAAAAAGGATGGGTTTTCTAAGTTCCACCCCCTTTGAATGCTAATGTATTTTTTTGCATGTTTTTTTTTAATCTCACCATGTGTATGACCAAATTCCAAGTTTCGGTGCTGTGTTTTGTTTTTTTTACGGATAACTTTAATCTGTACTATTTATTGGCCCTACATTGTAAGGCAGGGATATTGTGTTGAGAATCAACATAAGTATAATAACTTTAAGGGATTTTGCCCCCTAGAAACTAGATGAGATGATTCATCCTAATTTGGTTGTTAAACATTCACATTCATCTTTTGACATTTTGTTTTCTCTACCACCCCTTCAAATGTGCCCCTAGCCCCAAGTGAGATTGTCACCAATCCATAATCCACATAATTAAATTTGAAACCATTTTCTCCAAAAATGGTTATGGCGCCCATCATACACAAAAATACATGTAATTTTTTCAAAATGTGACCTCCTAATTGAAAACATTCAAATACACATGTTGTGACCAGATTTATTTTTTTGGAAATTTTGCACAAATGTGAAAAATAAATATAAAAAAGGAATGTTTGAGCACTTCTTCTTTTTTTGGAGAAAAATATCATTAGATCTGCAAAAAATTGAAAATCATGTTGGAACATTTTCCTATTGGTTTTGATTCCTAAAACATGTCATCATTAAATGTGAGATCCTTTTAGCTTTTTCATTACCAATGTGATGTTAAAAAATGGAAAAAAAATCATGACAAATTTTCTTTTATAACAACATGATGATATACATTCAAATAGACTTATTTTTTATTTCCCCCTTAGCTATGACCAATTTATCATATAATATCAATTGTTAATATTAAATTAATGGTAAGGTTGTTGTGTATAACACACCTTGTTACAATCTAGGGTGTGTGATGTTGAATACTTAGGTATTGTTAAACCTTGCAATCCACATTTTAAACTTTTGTGTTGAGCCCTAATCTTAGTATGGTTGAAGAAATCAAAATCTACATAGGTTATGTTATACCACAGCACATTACAACAACATGCTACATTGGTTCCAAGTACTTGGCCTTGATTTTTTTTTTCAATATTTTCAAGTAGCATTATCCAAATAGGTGGCAAATGATGTGAAAAATGTCTCACAATTGGCTATAGCACATTCAATTATATGAATTAAGGGTAATAAATAATTTTGCAAGTAAAATATAGTAGCAACATGGATATTCACAATAGAAAAGAATGTGTGCTAACCAAATGGAGATTTAAATAAACATAGAGTTAATAATAAGCAATGTGTGAGGGAAATTTAGCAACCCCAACTTACATCAAGCTTAAACTAATGCAACTTATGCACAAGTGTGGTGGATTTGTGGCTATGGCCTATATAACCTTATATACATATTCTTTTGTATGTATTGTCATGATCAAATCATGAATTCCTTACTTCAACATCTCCACAAATTTGCCAATAAAAATAACAAAAAGTGCTTCTAGAATCAACCTAAAATTGTTTTGTGTGGGTTATGCAAGAACATAGTACAAAATACACAAATAACTTCAAATACAATCTTACATACACATTATGTATCTCTTCTAGGGGG
>Ga0209208_10003252_pt1 | contig 23336 bp, 14 predicted proteins | sample S1TSphfallax_3_FD_187694 | JGI IMG/M metagenome (GOLD analysis project Ga0209208, IMG submission 187694) | Host-associated microbial communities from peat moss isolated from Minnesota, USA - S1T2_Fd - Sphagnum fallax MG (SPAdes) (version 2) | ecosystem: Host-associated > Plants > Peat moss >...
TAGGAGAAGATGATAGGACCGCTGAATTTTTTTCTTTCGACAAATTTTGTTGTTTTTAAAACCCAAAAAATGGGGAATTTCAGGAAATTTGTGTTTGTCAAGTGTAAATTGACTATTTTTATTTTTATTTTTATTTTTGGCAAATTTGGTTATGTACAAGGAAGAAGAAGGTGATAGGACCACTGATTTTTTTTCAACAAATTTGGTTGTTTTTGAAACCAAATAATGGGGAATTTCAGGAAATTTGTGAGGAAATAACTATATATTCATTCTTTATTTTACGCTCTCGTTTTCTGCCAAAACGCCTGGTTCAAGCGGTTTGTTTGTCCCTTCGGTCATCTTCAATACACGGAGGAACCAATTTTTGTCCCTTTGGTCTCGAGAGATAGCAAGCACAAGTTTTGAGTGAATTTTGGAGGTGAACCTTTTGTGCACACACAAATCAGCAAAGCGCTTCCCCCGTGTCTACTACAAACTCACATCCCCTTCCTTTCTTCACAATAAACATAGTCCAAGTCCCCAACGTCCAAGCTCTAAATTACCTTAGAATCATGGGCAGGTGTAGATGCAGCTTCTGCAATATCCGTGTTAGCCGTGTTGCTGGTGCATGTGGCTTCAAGGAAGAATGCACCACTCAATCAATGATCTTGACAGTCGGCAGATTTCCTTTCCATACTCATGCTTGCATTCTCACAAGCAACAACGTTATCAAGTTTGTCTTGTTCTTGTTTTGTGCATTATCGAGCTTGTCTTCTTGTTGTTGTCTTGAATCCACGAATGCTCCTGCTCCTGCTCCTGCGACCTCCACAGGACCCCCTCCCTTACCAGTTCCGTTATCAGATCTTCCCGCCGGCCTGAATGCCACGCTCATTAACGGATTTTGGTACTACTATGAGACAAAAGAGGGTAAGGTTTCTAGTACTCTTACTTTCATATTTTTGTTTTTTGTTTTTTTTTTTGGGTTGGCTCTCTCCTTCAGGAAAGGGACATTGTGATGCACCCAGAAACAGGCCAAAGTTTGGTATCTCTACATTCTAGGGTCATGTGTAGTCCACTACAGAAACATCTCTACTCTTGCACCTGCTATCCAGTCTTGAATTTGCGAATAGGAATATTGTTTTGTGTGTTTCACAAACTTATGATTTACATGTTGTTGTGTAATTTTGATGTGCCTGCAGTGGATGCGATGCAGAGTCTTTTCGAAGCTTGGAGCGACACAGCAGCCAATTCTTTTTCTTATAATTTGCAAGGTTGGTCGAATCGGGTTGGCCTCAACTATCCTTGCTTTGAAAAGGGTAATTGGCAAGGGGTTGTATGCCTCCACGAACAACTTCCGTATAATGGCACTACTCCAATCTTCTTGGTGGCAGTACACTATTTGTAAGGAGCCTGCTTCAAAGCTTTCCTCTATCAAGCATTGAATATTTTGTTGCTATAATCGCATGAACGAATTTTCCCAGAGTGAGCTGCAGGTAGCCCATACTAACATCACGTTTTGCATAGTATCATTGAGCCAACTCCTCCATAAATTGCAGCTACTCTCCAAGAATTCCTCCCAATCTTTTATGCCAATATTGTCCTAGTATATAGTGGTTTCTTTTTCCTGCACTTGCCTCTATGTGAACATCGATGTTCAAAACAAATAACACAAGTAATGTGCCTGAACTTTGTCTACTAGTTAAAGGAGGAGGTTGCGAGGTTGCTGGTGTGCACATAGAAATTTTAGGGTTTGTGCAACCCTCAGTATAATGAGAGACACATGTCTTCAGCTTGCTCCAAATTCTTGTTCAAAGTTCCTTGCACTTTGCATCTCTTTTGCATGGGACATATGCACAAGACATGTAACATTTAAGTACTAGGTACCTAAGGCAACTCCTCGAATCAATTTAAAGCACCAATTCAAACAATTTGGGTTGCCCACAATTTTTTCTTCACACCTGACATAATCCTAGCAGGCTATTATAATATGAGAGTGTGAGCTTAGTGAGGGTAACTCCTCAATTCAATTCAATGTTCCTATTTTATCGATAGCTTGGCCACAAAGGCTCTTTTAATTTACACCTAGACACAAGCCTGTTCCACAAACCCCTTTATATAGTATAGTAGTGTCTATCTCACTATAACCTTTGTCGATATACAAATTGGGTTAAACAGAATATTGATCTCTAATATTTAACAATCCTTCATGATTATGTTGCAGGGAATTGTCTAGTCTTGGACTTGAAGGTGTCCTCCCCCCTGCCATTGGGAATCTTTCTCAATTGGAAGCCTTGTAAGTTTTCTCTTTTACCTGTTGGATCTTGTTGTGAGCATGAACTTAGGGATTGTGTACCCTTAATCAAATTTGCCAAGTAGCATCACATGGTCATGAGTTACATGGTGTCCATTGGTTGAAAATGAGGTTGAAAATCATGAGTCTCATATTTCTACAAAGCCATGGATGGTCATTAGAACTTGAAATCTACTCACTTGTATCAATGTTTTCATACCTAGGGAGAGCCAATTGAATTTTTTTTTGAAGTGCTCTAGTTGAATAAATTTTTTATATAATGTTTTGTGGCTTGTAGAATCTTGGTAGGGAATCCAAACCTTGGAGGTCCCATTCCACAGGAATTGGGTAATACAAAGTTGTCATACTTGTGAGCATCATTGCACCCATTAACTATCACAAAATCTATGACCATGTTATGTTTATATAATAGCTACTATGCAAAGATTCACCAAAGTAACTAAGGTTTTTGCTCATGCATATGGGGTGAGAGAAATTGCTCTAATTTAAGCACTCACCACTTATGGTGTAATGAGATTGCAGGGATTTGCATGATAATGCTTTTAATGGGAGCATTCCAATCACACTGGGATTATTGCAAAATTTGATTCAATTGTAAGTATAATCTCCAAAAAGCCGCCTAAACAATTCATGACTTTCATTATCTTTTGGTCCACCTAAATGAGTATATACCCAAAAACAACAAAATGATTGTCAAAGATATTATGTTTTTTTTTTCAAAGGAGACATTTTCCTTGTAGTGAAGACATCATAGTGCATGCGTAGGGTTTTTCCTCCAAACTTCTCCATATGGTTTCTAAAACCTAGGGCCAAGGAAGTTGCAAATCAATTTCATATTCAAATTAATCTTGCACCTTATTTTAAAATTATGATTCCACTAACACTAATGCTCCAAAGGAGTAATTTGCATATTTTTTAAAGTTCCATAAATCTTGCTTACCCCCCTTTGAGAGAGGTTGTTTGATGAAAGCAAAGGCCAATTTCTCACAATTCCTAGAGGAGGTGGACAAATTCAAATGTTGTGACATGCTATCCATTTAATATTATTGAGCTACATATGTTTTACTATCCTAATGGTTTCCATTTTTTTGTTTCAGAGACTTGAGTGGCAATGACTTGAGTGGGCCAATTCCTCCACAAGTAGGAAATGCAAGCCAGTTAGAAATATTGTTATTGAACAACAATAATCTCATTGGAACAATTCCAGTTTCATCAACCAATAGTTATAATCTTGGTATTGATAATCTGACAAGGTTAATGACATTGTAAGAGTCTTGTAATTCCATCCCTAACACAATGATTTCATTTTCATGTGTATTCAAATGTATTTAAGAATCTCTTGTCTCAATCAAAGCCATCATGAATGAATAATATACATTTTCCCAATTACAATTTGATTAAATTTTCATAGGAAAAAAATGCCTACTAAAATAGAGAAAATTCAAGTTAGGTCATAAGGATGAATTGGAATGAATGGGGTTTTAAGAATTGACACATTCTAATATGCATATGTGCTAGGGTGGAGGACTTTTCCACAAACTAGAGTCACAAACTTGATTCCATAGGTCACTTAAATGAGATTGTCATCTTCTATTACGAATCTCACAACTTGTCTTGGTATGGTGTAGGAATTTGCAAGAGAATTTATTGAGTGGAGGACTACCCAATCTTCAAAGAACATATTTGCTTTTAATATTGTGAGTGCAATGTCAATTAACCAAAATCAATGTGGCAATTGTTGGACTATTTGGTTTGGTTTAGAGTTTGCACATTCCTTTAGGTGAACAATCTTTAGTTATGCAACTTTGGTTGGGCAAATTTTAAATGATACAACTACTCATGTTGGTAGTAAACATACAAGTAAGATGTTGGGTTTGTTATATCATTTACGATTAACCAAACATAATGTTATTCAAAACATTGTACTAATTATTTATGTGGGAAATCATCCAGGAATTGTAGTTTCAACCATTTGAGCGGGAATGTGTTAATTGATTCAATTTTCAATTTAACAATTTCACTTGGTACTTTGGATTTGTCATCTAATGCTTTCACTGGTGTTTTTCCCAATCTGAACAACTTTTCGAAATCATTGCAATATTTGTGAGCTTTTCATTTTTCTAAATTCTTTCAACTTATGACACTTAGCCTTTTATGAACATGAACCCAAAATTAGAGTGGGTCTATGAAAATTTGGAAACTTAATTAGGTTTCAAAAAAGATTTTGTGTTAGATTGTAATGAATATAACCCAACAATAATGATTTGTTAGTGCTTTGAAATAGATTTCGTCTAGAAAAAAATTGGGTTGAATTGGCATGCTAAAAGATGTGAAAGAAAAGGCTCTACCTACTTATTTACATTGACCTAAAAGAAATATTTTGTGACTTTCAAATGATATGTTACTAAAATTACATGTTTGCATTCCTTGCCTATGAACATTAGGCTTACAATTGTTCTTGTGAAAATAATTGCACATGTTTGAATGTTAATAGAGTGAAAGATATTTAAAATGTTCCTTCCTATAAATTAAAACAAGTGTTTAAAATGGATGTAACTATGTTTTATCTTTACAACACAAATGTGGTGAGTCCTTATTAATGTCTTTTCTTTTGGGGTTAGAGTTTAAACCTTGCTAAAAGCTACTTTAATAAGCCTATTTTCCACACCAATGTAACTAAATTATTGTTGGCACATGCAGGGATTTGAGCAACAACCTTTTCTATCCAGCTGCATTTCCTCAATCTTGGCTGTCAAACTTCACACATCTAGAAACATTGTGAGTATATATAATTTCTAGAACCAAGTTTGAATTCAATCTAAGAAAAAAAAATTATAATAACTCCATGTAAAAGTTATTCTTTGACCTAAAGTATACTGGAAGATGTCAAAGGAAAGTATCAATTAGGCATTTCTTTAGATTCCTCCTAGGAACATGTATATGTTCATGAACCACCCTCAATGGCACATTAAGAATTGAAAATTGTTCAAGGATACAATTTTTGAAAGTTACATCCATATCCAATTTTTGGTTTTCAACATAAGTAAATACAAAAGTCACTTATACCACTACAAATAGTTCGACAAATGTAATAAAAAAAAGAAGAAGTATATGTGTGTGTACTTAGAAACCAACTATGCCATTAGCATACTTTTAAAAGACAATCATTATTTCACAACTAAAACCAATACTTGGAAGGGGGTTAGGGGGCAGGGGGAGGGAGGAAACTAAAACTACAATCATTTGACACCATGTGGCATGTTGGTCTAGATAAAAGCTACAATAAATCATAATATAATTTGACCTTCTATTTTAATTATGATTTGGCATGCAGAGGGTTATCAAACATATCTTCCCAAATATTGACAAGGATATTTCCCGATGCTATCATTGATTTGGGTCTTATTATGGAGTGGCTCCCATCACTACAAATTTTGTGAGCACTATCATGTAGTCATTTTATGTGTGATGCACTTTGGTTAATGAAAGTTCATGATGTTATGTGAATGGACATTTTGATGATAAAATTAATTCCACATATCATTCTTGGAACAATTTTGTTCCATCCAAGTTGATCATGTTTATGACCATAATAATATAAGCATCTTTATTACAAGTACAAAACTTTTATTATGTTGTTGATCAATCTTGCAACATCTTATGAATAGAATTAATTAACTTATTTATAAAAAAAATTGGTTTCACATAAACTTAATGGGATTTGCAGAGGGCTTGACCAAAATAACATCACAGCCTCCCTTGATTTGGCGAGCATCAACATAAATGGGCCATTGCATGTGGTCAACCTCATAGGGAACAATATTGGACCAAATATTACATTATATTATAATATGTCACATTTGGTCTCTAATGGAGTTTCGATCATGTGAGTTCCATATTCAATATGACCTTGCTTTGAAATTCATTGACAACAATTTAACAATATGTTCATTATTTATAAGCATGAATTATTTCAAATTTTGATAGGCACATCATGGAACAATTTTGTTATAACTTGAATTTGAATATATTGACAGGCTTGAAGACAACCCTTGTTGTGTCAATGTCGAACTAAATGATGCCGAACTCTACTACTTTTGCAATATTACAAACCATCCACCATCAGCAGGCAAGTTTTTAACTTGATCAAAACATGTTTTGTCAAATGTGTGATGTTTTGAAATTATTGAATTATTTACAAGAATTTTACAAAAGAATTCTATGGTATGTGTAAAAGTAGATGAATAAAAGTTGATCAAGATCCTTGAAATCACAAAACCCACTTGTACATTTTCAATATTTTAATGAACAAGTTATGCGTTGTTCACTATTTCTTATGTAGCTTTAATCTAACTATGGATCAACTTCCATTTGAAAATGAAGTAGAAACATGGCCCACCTTCCCCAATTAATTACCTAGTTTTATATTGCAATTTAACAATAAATTATGAATCTTCATGAACCATTCATTAACACATGGTTTATAAATTTGTCATGCAGTCAATGACCATGTGATAGAAATTACAGTGCCTGTGGCAATAGTAATTTTTTTAGTAGCAATGATCGGCTTTTTCTTATATTGGTCAACACGAAAAGACAAGTACACTCTACTACTTCAAATCCAACAAGGTAAGGGAATTAATCATGTATCATTTGAATTGACATTGTTTCTTAAATTTCACATTCTTCAACTTCAAATAAACTTAAAGATTTTCATGAATTGGAGAAGTATTTTGATGAATCAAATTAAATAATCAAGTATATGACATTTTGTGGAATAATGTATGTTACCTTTTGAAGTAAGATGCGTATTTTACAAATAGTGTATTGTGATAAACATGTTATGTAACATTAAAATTCATTTTGTACATTAATATGTTGATGTAAATAAGTTATGAAATCCATAAGCTAATTTCACTATCACATTATATTCATTGGTTTAACATCAACCCAAATTCCACTATCCCAATTTCTCAAGACTTCTGGCCACCTTTGAGTATTACGCCATGTTAAATGTAACATGCAAACCAAGTATAACAAAGGTTATGAAGTTGATTGCCCACCAAAAACAATTGGGAACATAATGGTCAAAGCCTAGAGGAAAGTTGGGCACCAAGTTTTTTACCATTTCTATAATGATAAAACAGTGAACACTTCATAAAAAGAACCCAAATATGAAAAACTTTTAATCATGTTTATAAGAAATTTAAATGTTTTTCTTGATGCATGTTCAATTATTTGTTATGTTATATTAATTTAAATTTTAAATTTTTTTTCAACTTTGTTATTTGGACGAAAAAATGTTTAAATTCATTAAGAAATTTACCAAAGTTGTACATGTATTGGACTTAGAATTTGCAAAGAAAGATGTGCAACCTACAATATATGCATACAATGATATCAAAATAGCCACTCGAGACTTTCACCCAGACATGAAGATAGGCCAAGGATCCTTTGGAGTTGTGTACAAGGTATGTACAACATTCTTTGATCATCTTTTTGTGTTATATTGTTTACATTAATAATGTTGAACCTTCAATGGTTGTTGAAATGAATCATATTTTATTGATGCAGGGAGTACTACAAGATCGGTCTGAAATTGCTGTGAAACATCTATTAACAAATTCACAACAAGGCATTGATGAATTTCTTAATGAAATTGTGCTCATCACAAATATGAGACACAAGAATCTAGTGAAACTCAAGGGTTGTTGTCTCATGGGTGGAGGAGTGGACAAAAGATTACTTGTGTATGAGTTTGTTGACAATAACAATTTGGCTGAAACTATTTTTGGTAAATGTTTTCACCCATAATTCAACTAAGTTCAAGTTAAAACAAAAACATCATGGAACTTTTGAATTTGTATACAACTTGCAAAACTTTATTTGGATCCTTAGAGGGTTTTTTAACAAGACATATTTTTAAAAATTGAAGATAATTAAATAGAGTCAAGTTGTAAATTTAAGCTAATTGATATATTTTTTGCATGTTGTAGACCCATAATTATTGACTTTACATTATTAGGAAGTATTTATTTTGGAAGCTTTAAATTGGGTGATAGTTTTGAGAAAATTTGAGCATGTGTTCCTTTCAAAATAGAAAACAAAGGAGGACACAATGTGGATTGGCCAATGCGAAAAAATATATGTTTGGGAGTTGCTCGTGGCCTCAACTATCTCCATGAAGATGTTCAACCACACATTATACATCGAGATATCAAAGCATCAAACATTTTATTAGACAAAAATTTTAATGCCAAAATTGCAGATTTTGGTTTGGCACGACTTTTCCCAAATACAAGTAGCCATATTAGTACTCTCCACATTGTTGGGACTATGTAAGTATGCTACACATGTTGTTGTACTTGATTCATATCATATGGAAATTATACCATCTTTAGTTATAGTTATTGAGCACAAGTATCAAAGTCAACAAGGATATGTGAAAATATGTTTATACCATAATTGTTTAAACCTTGGATTCATTTGCATGAAAATATTTACATTATCTATACATCCCCATAATTTTTTTAAAATAAAAGTTATACAAAAACATAAGGGCTCTAGTATCAAAATTGTATGTGTGTAAACCTTTTCATGACAACTTTTGGAATGTTCGACCAAGTTTTAACTATTAACTCATTCATGTTTTGTGTTTTTCAATTGTATGTAGGGGTTATCTAGCACCAGAATATGCTACTCGTGGTCAACTAAGTGAGAAAGTTGATGTGTTTAGCTTTGGAGTTTTGGTGTTGGAAATTGTGAGTGGAAGGACGAACATTGAACACAGCTTGAATGAGGATCGAACTTATCTTCTTGAATGGGTAAGTTGTGTTTTACATAAATAAATGATTAATTTAGCACATGGAGATATTCTAATTCATGTACATGATTTAATACACGTACATTGATGTATATCCAATAGCTCTTCCTAGTGTAATAGATTGGAAATATATATCAAACTTGTAAAACACATTAAGATCAAATTGGTAAAGCACATGGAATTTAAACTAAAAAAATTACAGACTCAAGTTTAGTATAACATTTTATGTTTCATATTCTTTAATTTAAAATGAATAATAATCCGTAGTATACATTGCTCGAATATATATTGTTATTTGATTTTGCCATCATGTATTAGGTTTGGAAATTACATGAAGGAAATAAGCTTTTGGAGCTAGTGGATCCTAAAATGAATACTCGCAATCATGAAGAGGAAATATTATATGTCATAAACATTGGGCTTTTGTGTGTTCAAACCATAGCCTCAAAGCGACCATCCATGTCTAGAATAGTGGCAATGTTACAAGGTGACATGGAGATGGAAATGGTTATAGAAGAAACTCAATTAAAATCTTCTAAACTTAGATCCTTGGAAGAATCCTTTTTAGAACTTTCAAACTCTAGTTTTGATAGTATATGAATGCAATTTGGTTAAAATTGGATCAATCTTAATCTTGGAAATGTTGATTATTCAAAGATAACATTAGTTGATACATGCTTACCTCATTAGAAAGTCAAATTAGATCAAAATTAGACATTGGTCATCTATTGTAATCTTAGGTGAGTTTTTTATTATGAACACAATGATGGAGTTTAATGTTTTTCCTTTTAGAGTTCAAACATGACCTTTTGTGGTTTTTGCTTCCATGCATTTTTCATGCAAAATTCATTCTCATTACCAATAGCATTATTAAGGTCAATGTATAATTATGATACGAGGAGTGTTGATAAAATAAATTTTCATTTGATGTACTTTGAAATACACAATTCTTCATGTCTTGTTTCCCAATAATGTTACATACTTGAAGGAGATTCCTATTGTGAATTTTGGAAATTATCTAAAACATGATTTGTTCCATCCTTAACAACACTAGTCATGATGCTCAAGGTGCATGGCCCCCTCCTTTTTGTTTGTTTGTTATTTTTCTATTATGAACAAGGATTACAAGTTGTGAGTTCATTGTTATCATTTTTCCTCAAACCTTGGAGCTTTATAGGAAGCAATGGTAGGTTTTTTATTCATCATCATTTTTTGTGTGTGATTATTTGTAAGAGGTGTGGCTTTAGCTAAGTACAAGTTTGTTATCATTTTTTTAAATAGGAAAGAAATCATTAGTTTTAATCAATTGACATGGCCCTTCATGGGTACCCTCTTCCTATAACAACATTGAAACCAACAATGTTGGTTGGTTCTTTAGTTCTAGGAAGAACCTTCAATTTCGATTCATAGAATTGGGTTCCAATTTTTTAGAAAAATGGGACCCAAATATAGTTTTGATTTTTTAATTGAAAAGGTGGTTTTGGTTTCGATTAATTTTTTATTTCCAAACTTGGCAAGTTTCAATTACCAATTCCATAATCTCTAGTTGCAATTAACCTTTGGTTTTAGTTCCAAGATCCAAGTCATCAAAATGGACAATGGAAAAACAAAAAACCTAAACTTTTAATCCAAGGGAAGAAAATTTACAAAGATTTTAAAATGTCAAACTAATACAAACTAGCCCATTATTGAACTTTAATCTACACTAGATGTTTCTAATGGATTAAGACCATTTTTTCATTACCATGCAATTTCATGTTTAGGGTTTTTATAATTGTAGTTACTAATTCACTAATAGAAATCTATCTTTTGCAACTTATATTATGCAACTACATGTGTCACATGCAACAAAAAATAGTTCCATCCAACATTTTAGTTGCAGAAGACACATGTAGTTGGATAAGACAAGTCACAAAAGACAATTTTTCTTCTAGTGTGTTACCACTTTGAAATATGGCCTCTTATCAATTCAGCCTAAAAAATCCCCAAATTTGCCTTAATTTTCCCCAAATAGCTCCCCAAATTCCACCCTTAAATACCCTTCACTAGAAGAAAAGTTTGAATTTGCAACTATAAACAAGTTGCAATGAATGTATATAATTAAAACATCATTAATTACATAAGTGAAGTTGCATGCAACATCTAGTCACAAACGACGACTCACTATGATGTAAGCACATTAGATATGGATAATTTATACAATCAACAAATATGGTTTCATCCATTGACCATTCATATGCAACTTGCAATTAGCTTTCATTTTTGCAACAAAAATATAACTCACTCACATTTTTGCACTTGGTGCATTTAAAATTTTGCCACTTGGCATAATCAAAATATGCCACATGGCAATTTAAAAATTAAAATTAAAAATTCAATTAAGTGAGTAAGTGGGTAGGTGGGTGGGTGGTAGGTGGGTAGGTAGGTACATTGATACGTAGGGATTAGGTAAGTAAATATTTTTATTTTATTTTATATTTAACCTTTAGGGTCAAACCTTTTTATTGGTTCATTCAAAATGTCATGTTATTTTCAAAGTTGTTTGTATGTTTTCAATGTTCCAAGTGCATCTTGTTATATATTCTACAAAATTGAAATGAAAGATAAAAGATATGGGATAAATTTTATAGTCACAAATTAATTTGTGACTATAAAAATTATCCCATATCTTTTGTTTTTATTTTCCAATGTTGTAAATTATATCTACATGTGCACACAATAAACTTTTTAATCACAAATTAAAATAAAATCTTCCTACAAAACCTACCTACTTATCTATCTTTATACCTACCTACCCACCTAACCTATTGACTTACCTTTCTAACCTACCAACCTTATGAACAGAAAAAATATATATAATTCATTCACTTCACTTAAAGTAGTACCTACATATTAATACTTAGCAACTTATTACTTACCAATTAACCTAGCATATTAATTAAAGTAATTTATGTTGCACCTAGGTTAAGCCCACATGGCATTTATATTTAAACTTAGGTTAAATTTGAACTCAATATTGGCTAAATTAAAATTTGATTGAACTCAACATTAGTTAAATTTGGCTAAACTAGAATTTAGCAAAACATTGATTGGATTCAATTTTTTAAAAACTAAACCTTGGCTAAACATCGGTTATTTTCAAATTTGATTAAAACTTAATTCAACCCATATTTGGCTAAACCTTGGTTAAATTCATATTTGACAAAAACTTTGGCAAAACTAAAATATGATAAAACCTTGGCTAAACTCCAATTTGGCTAAAGCTTAGTTCAAATCAAATTTGGCTAAACCTTAACTAAACTCCAAATTGGCTAAACTTTAACTAAATTCAATTTGGCAAAACTTGGGCAAAATTCAAATTTTGGTCAAGTATTGGTTAAATTCATATGTGACAAAAATTTGGCTAAAATCATATTTTGGCTAAACATTAACTAAACTCAAATTTGGCAAAATTATGGTAAAACCCAGTTTTTGATTAAAGATTAACTAAATTCATATTTCGCAAAACCTTGGCTAGACATATGCTAAACTCAAATTTGGCAAAACCATAGCAAAACCCAATTTTTGGTTAAATATTAATTAAATTCATATTTCGCAAAACCTTAGTTAAATTCATATTTTGGCTAAACATTTTCTAAATTCAAACCTTGGCAAAACTTTTGGAAAACCCAAATTTTGGGTAAATGTCGACAAACCTCATATTTGGAAAAACTCAAATTTTGACCAAATTCATATTTGGCAAAACCTTGGTTAAATGAAACGTTGGCTAAATTCAAATTTACCTAGATATTGGTTCGATTAAAACCTAACAAAACCATGGTTAAACATTTGTTAAAATTTGGTTAAATCTAAATTAATCTTATTTAAATGATTCATTTACTTGTAATTAATAATTTTTATTACTTATTAAGTATAATATATAATATATAATTGGTATTTTTATTTTAATATGTGTGTAATTTTCTTGCTGAATAATTAACATAACTTAATTATGTATGTACATGTCAAATGTACGTAATAAAATTAGAGTTTTCTTTCAAAATTTTGATTTGGTTATGGTTTTCAAATGATCTTGGAACTAGACCTTATATCCAACTTTAGTTACTTTTAATGTTAAAACGAAGGGGGTTGCTTCCCATTTGGTTCTAGAATTGGCCATTCCTAAATCAAATTTGGTTCAATTCTTTGGAATTGCCCTTGGGTAATTCACTAAGCTAGGTAACTAGTTCACATTGGGTGAAATTACCCCCTATGTTGGCAACTTTCATGTGAGAGATCAAGAATCTTCAAGAGATTACAAGTATAGTTAGAAAATTGCATAAGGACTACATGGTGGATGTTGAAAGAAACAAACATGATGTGAAGGGGGACAAACATAACTAGAAAGTCATTAAAAAATAATCGAAAAAGTTTGACAATTTTCAACTTGAAGTGAAGGAGGATGAACTGTACAAAATGGTATTGATGGTGATGCATTACTACATTTCAAAAATCAAGAGGATGATGAATTGTCAACAAATGACCACACAATCATTGAACTTTGATGATTTGTGTCATTGAATTTGAGAATTTGGGCACAAAACATGGAATTGAAGATAAGTGAAAGTTCAAGTCTTCAAATAATGGGGCGGGGTCAAATTGTGTTAAAAGGAGTTAACATTACCATAACCAATGTTTATATCATATGTTTGCAAGTTTCAAAACTTAACTTAATGTAAAAATTTGTGTGTTGTATTTGTATGCCATATTAATCTAGCATCAAAATAAGTTTGAATGTAATCCAATTAACATAAAATATTTTAAAACATTTTTTAAAGTCTAGAACTAGTGCTTAATTAACACAAGAAGCATAATGAAACAATGTAAAATATTATCTAAGAACTATTTAAGCGCGATGTTTATAGTATAAAAATTTGTCATAACATGACTTAAGACATCATCATGGGCTCCTTTTACCACAATTTGACCTAATGAAAAAAAAAATTAAACCATCAACTTATTTGTTCTTCAGAGCACCCATATATCATTTCAAGTTATTAGTCATTCAAAAAAAATCTGAAATAGTCCCATCATATGTGTAAGTTTTCTAACTAGAACCCTACTTTTATATGTAGAATAAAAATTACATGTCAGGTTTATACCCATTAAAGTTTTGTTTAATTTTCATTTGAAATTCATTTAAAACAAGTTGAATATCTTGGTGAAATTTTCTCCAATTACATGGTTGTAAGAAACATATGACATTTAGTAACACCATACACACTCCTAGAGCTCCTTGGCTTGATTTGCCATTTTTTGGGATCAATGTACATAAGTTGGATTAATTTGCAATGTAAGGTGCCATGAAATTTCTTTTACATCTTTCTTTTCTTTATTCTTATTTAATTACTCTACATTGTGGATTCTTGCATTCATGATTACATGTATGCCCATGATTTTGTCAAGTTTTTGTTGGGATTGTGTATGTTCAACAATGAGTGCAATTGATTATACTACACAAAAATCCAAGAAACCACATTTATTCTTCATTGTTTTGATATATGTATCTTTTGAAACTGAATAAATTGACATATCATAGAATTTGTGCCAAATTCATGTATACTTTTGAGTTCATTATAAGGTGAAAGCACAATTAGGTAGATTGTTTGGACTGTCATAGTTGTAATTTTTCTAGATTATAAATGAACTTAAAATGTAAAATCATATCAAACATTAAAATTTTCATTTTTTTCATTATCCATGTTGCAATAGACTTCAGTGAGAAACTTATTAAAAATTATGGATGAGTTTTAAGAAAAGAATGGATTCATTTTGGACTTTTGAAATGATGACATTATGTTTGTCACACATAGAAAATGAAAAATGTGGACTCAAAAAATATTTCATAGTAATATCAAAATTAAAATAAAAGAATGGGCCAACATAAAATCAATAATTTAATTGTAAGATGCATTGAAATTTTTCTAGTATAATTTTTTTCATATTTAAAAATTTAACTCGTCATGATTTTCATCATTTGTATAATTGATATTCCATTCCACATTGAAATCTTTAAAAAAATTATTAAATTTCTTGACCAATCACATGTTTAGGGATATTTATAGGGTAGTCTATTAATATTTGTGACCAAAACCATAGGGGAAAATTATAGGATTTATAGGTGGATAATTATTTTAAATGTAGGAATTATAGCTAGTGTAAGATGTAGACTCTTCAAAATGTCAAACATGAGCCACCTAACCATGTTTTTACCCTACAACCCCAAGTTCCATATGGATTTGTGAATTGTGAAGTTACAAGGAAAACATACATGATTGCAAATTCATATTCATGAAGAAATAATTTTGCTACTACTATAAAGCACTTTAGTTGTGAAGGGGTGTACTAACAACTAGGAGAAGTTGCACTAGAACATACATGGTGAATATAGATGAACAAGAAGCCATTTTTTTGGGGAGGTTAAATATCATATCTTTAGCAGTAAGAAAGGTAGTGTATGTATTGTTATATGAAGGGGTAGTGTATGGAATGTATGTATGGCCAAGTGTTTGACCCTATTGCACAAGAATTTCATTACTACATTTATGTGTTTATATGTTGGTTTTTATGACTAAGTTTTCAATCACAACGAACAATGGAATTTTTTTGCTGTAATCAAAACAAACAAGTTGTTTCAACGACAAAGATGACTAAGTCTATTATGATCGAGTGTCTACTTATGTCCAACTAGGCATGTCCATTATGACTGAAGTGTTTGTAGTTTGTGCTAACATGTAGTTGTCCATGTTAACAAACTTGATTGACTTCTTAGTGACATGGAACTCACATGACATGTCCATTTTGACTATAATGTCTAATAACTTAACTGACGTGTATGACAAATGGATTGTTTATTTTGACTTTTTTTTTAAAAATGACATGGATGCCAAATAGCATGTCTATTGTGATTAGGATGTCTAATATTTCAAGTGATGTGGGTGCCAAATTTTGTGTCAATTGTGACTAAGATGTCTAATGTTTAAGTTGATTAGATGCCACTTGGCATGTTGATTCTAACTAAAATGTCTTACCTTCTTGTTGACATTGGTGCCAAATGGCATATTTTCTTTGATTAAAATGTTTAATGATCTAGTTGAAGTTGGTTCCAAATGGCATGCTTATTTGATTATGTCTGACAATGCAATTTATATTTAATTACCACCAAGCACAACATGCATATATGATTCACTCACACACAAAGTTGCAAATTATATTATATTAATAAAATTGAAGAAATAAAAATATTACAAAACAAAATGATATGAACATCATCTAACAATAATATGCACATGAACTCCAAACATTTCAATTTCATCGTGTGGTCAATTTCTAGGGCCAAATTAGCACTACATACCTTATTATATCATCTACAATGTTTCATAAAGGTTTATCATGCCTAACATCCCATCATCCCCAACTCAAATTCAACAATGTTCAACATGATCACCCACACTATAGAAAACTTTTAAATCTTAATACATGCATTCCCCTACAGTTTAGACCACCTAGAGTTTTCATCAATTCTTAACACCAACCTTTCATAACACATCACCCTAGCAGCCATTAACGCAACGAAAGAAAGACAACAACTACCAACTAGTCAACAGAAAACCCATCCTAACATTTTCTAACAACAAGAATGTTTGATCACTTAGTTATACTCTCCATCCTTTTAAAACTCCAATGCCCTTTCAAAAAGTATGTTTGCAACACCTCATCCTCCAATAATCCAATGCACTAATCAAAGCAAACATTCCCACCAATTTGAAGAGCTAAAACCAAACTCATATAAGCATGAAAGCTCACATTCTAAATCTAGGGAAACAAAACGCCTTTCCTCTCCCATCTCCATGAATGCACAACCTGCAATCATAAAACACACAAAACAACAACATGCTATTCCTAACTTCATACAGTTATAGTGCACATTGCAATCACTATGCCCCATCAACTACCAATTTAGGGCAGTCCTTTGGCAACTTTTTTATTTTAGAGCTCCTTTTAGGTCACAACACCACCTAAAGTTCTACAAATCATCTTTGAACTTTAATAGCAACATAACAACATACAAGGAATGTTTTGAGTGTTTGAGAACTGTTCTTTGTAATGTTCAGGAGTTTGTTTTTTTTTTTGAGTTCTTGATCCCTTTTACTTTGGGGGGATGTAACTTTCTCATTTGTAATCTGTTTTTGACAATTTTTAATGTGTCATTTGTGCCAAGAGGAGGGGTTCAAGTTTTGTTTGAACACCAGAAACAACATAGCCCTCACCTTTATCTCACCTGCCTTGAATGCTCAAATGTTCGATCGTTGGCTAGTCTACCTTAATTACTGTTTAAGTTGCCAAGGTACTAGAGTACAAAGCATTGGTCGACACTGCCACTATACTACTTGGGTCGCACACATGAAGGAATAAGTGCAGTAGACTGCCGCATAAGAAGCAGATCTGCCCGCGATCTTCCACAAAACCTGGCAGGCAGCAAATTTGGACTTTCTGCTCTGTTGCACCTGGTGGACGTCTGCCTGCCACTGTCCCTGTAATTCCACTTCCAGCCTGCCCACGAACTGCGGCACTTTGTGTAGTCTCTCGCGCGAGTCTCTCCGTTGACCTTCGTGCTCACCTGCCTATCCTCCATAGCCATGGGAACAAAAGGATTTTGATGGGAACAAGAAGAATTGTTTGGGAACTTGATGAGAACAAATGGATATTGATGGGTTATTGATGGGAACAAGAGGAATTTGATGAGAACTTTTTGGGAGTTTGATGGGAGCAAAAAGAATTTGATGAAAACTTTTTTGGGAACAAAAGAATTTTTGATTGGTTATTGATGGGAACAAGAGGAATTTGATGGGAATTTTTTGGGAACTTGATGAGAACAAAAGGATTTTGATGGGAAATCGAGCCCCCACCCCTTCAAAAAGATTTTAAAAATCCCTTTGGGGGCATTTTTGCGCCACCCAATTGGCTCACCCTTTCAAAAAAAATAAGAACCATCCTTGAAGGCATGTTGGTGCCACCCAATTGGCACTCCTCACATGTTTTATCCTAATGTGTTCACATTTTCTTTTCGGGACAAGCTACCAAAATAGGTGCTGCCCATATATGGAATTTGTTTTTAACAAATTGCAGAGAGGGCAGGGGAGAGATAATTAGATGGAGAAGCTAAAAAGGTGGGCAGACAATGTGTGCACATTTGATCCGCCTGCCTCCATTTCTGCCAGCGGTTTGTAAGGAGCAGGCAGGGCAGAACCCAAGGTTTTCACAATCATGTGCGCAGCACACTCAACATGTATATCAAAAATCATACATATCATAGCACAAAGCTAACTTCAACACATGTCCAACTAATAATTAATTAATTAATTGTAAATACTCCATGTTGAAAAATAAAATATATTTTAAAGATTCTCAATTTTTCTTCACAATATTTTGTTGTTTGAAAGAAATAGCTTTTGAAAATTTCCTAAGTGTATTTGAGGGGCACCTAGTATCCATGAATATCTCTCCTAGGAAAGAAGAGTGACAGATACTCAAGAGTGGGAGGCACCTATTGTTGTTGGTGATTCACAAATGTCAAAGTTCTGGATAACCCTTCACCTGGTGCTTTACCAGTGGGTAAAGCTTACTCACAAGTGTGGAACATTTCCAAATTCCAGATTCAATGACTAGGTACCCCAATTATGGCCTCATCTTATGCCCCTTGTTTTGGCAATACCGCCACTTGTTGGCTACCAAACTAGGCTATAGTGTTTTTACTATGGGACGAGATATTTTTCTAAGGTATAGAACAACTTGGGGGATAGGCCAATACAAACATGCCCAAGCATCTAAGTAGTGGGATTTTTGCTCCAGTTTTGGTGGGGATGAGACTGGCGTGTGGTTGTGTATAAAGACGATGCTGATGGCACCACTGATTTTTAATAATATATTTTTTATTGTTTAAAAAACCAAAAAATGGGGAATTTCAGGAAAAATCTTGTTTTTCCAGTGTAAATCAACCAAGTTTTTTTAGTTTTTTGGGAAATTTGGTCATTTACAAAGAAGATGATGATAGGACCACTGATTTTTTCCAAAAAAAATTGCTAACCCAAAGATGGAGAATTTCTGGAATTTTTTTGGTTTTTCAAGTGTAAATTGACTAAATTTTTAATTTTTTGAAAATTTGACAAATTTTCTATATCAGAAAGTTTGGGGAAAAAAAAATGCCTCCCCAGTATAGGACCCATCCCTCTTGGGTGAACCAGCACCCATGTTGGTACCATTGGTAAGATCCCAAAATCCATTTCAATTAGGAAAATTTTAAATTCACACCTTTTTTGGTTAAATTCACACCCTGGTCGTGCTTGTCTTGTTCTTAGAGCCTGCATGTCTGCCACGTTTCTTGACCACGATGCGAAGAAAGGGTGTGAATTTAACCAAAAAAGGTGTGAATTTAAAATTTTCCTTCAATTATTTCTAAATATTACTAATATACCCTTTGGTAGCCTAAATCAGGGTGTCTGAGTTCAAATGTAACAACATTCTTTGGGCTTAAAATGGCCACTAAGAGGCCTGACTGAAAAAGGTAAAGGTGGCAAGTGCCAAGGTGGGGTGCTGGTTGACCCTGGCCACACCCATCCTACACAAGTATCCAAGGTTTTTATGGCCAAATATGGCAAGTGAACCCTTCCTTCATCATTCCTCTTTATTCGCGACTCTAGTCAGCAAGTTTATTCCTTTTTTTAATGCTCTCGTTTTCTCCCAAAACGCGTGGAAGCACTGTTTGTCCCCTTGGCCTCGAGAGATAGCAAGCACAATTGTGAGTGAATTGGCGGTGAACCTTTCGTGCACACACAAATTAGCAAAGCGCTTCCCCCATGTCTACTACAAACTCACATCCCCTTCCTTTCTTCACGATAAACACTTAAAAGGAACAAACATAGTCCCAAGCCCAAGCTCTAAATTACCTTAGAATCATGGGCAAGTGTAGATGCAGCTTCTTCAATATTCGTGTTAGCCTTGTTGCTCGTGCATGTGCCTTCAAAGACGAATGCACCACTCAATCAATGTTCTTGACAGTCGGCAGATTTCCTTTCCTTTCTCATGCTTGCATTCTTCTCACAAGAAACAACGTTATCAAGTTTGTCTTGTTCTTGTTTTGTGCATTATCGAGCTTGTCTTGTTGTCTAACCACGGATTCTCCTACAACCTCCTCAGGACCCCCTCCCTTACCATTTCCGTTATCAGATCTTCCCGCCGGCCTGAATGCCACACTCGTCGACGGACTTTGGTACTACTATGAGACAAAAGAGGGTAAGGTTTCTAGTACTCTTACTTTCATATTTTATTTACTTTGTTTTTTTTGGGTTCGCTCTGTCCTTCAGGAAAGAGACATTGTGATGCACCCAGAAACAGGCCAAACTTTGGTATCTCTACATTCTAGGGTCGTGTGTAGTCCACTGTAGAAACATTTCCAAAATAAGTTAACCTCACTTGGGCTTCACCATGCTAAAACCACCATGTGTTGTTTCCAATTTAGTATGTTGAATATTTATCATCTTCATGATGTCAATTATACGGCAGATGTTGTTTTGTTTTGTTTTTCCACTCATTTATTGAATATAGATCATGCAATCAGATGCACCCAATTCATAGTATACTAAGTTTCAGTAATGTAGGAAGTAGTTCATAAATTTTGCCCATACTTAATATTTTACATTACTCTTGCACATGCTTTCAAGTCTTGAATTTGTGAATAGGAATACGGTTTTGTGTGTTTCACAAACTTATGATTTACATGACTTTGTTTTGTGTAATTTTGATGTGCATGCAGTCGATGCAATGCAAAGTCTTTTCAAAGCTTGGAGCAACACAGCAACCAATTCTTTTTCTTATAATTTGCCTGGTTGGTCAAATCGGGTCGGCTTCGACTATCCTTGCTTTGAAAAGACTACTTGGCAAGGGGTCGTATGCCTCTACGAAAGAAGTTTGTATAATGGCACTATTCCAATCTTCCTTACGGCAGTACACTATATGTAAGGAACCTACTTCAAAGCTTTCCTCTATCAACCATTGAATCTTTTGTTGTTATAATGGCATGAACCAATTTTCATAGAATGAACTAGTAGCCCATATTAACATCACATTTTGCATAGTATCATTAAGCCAACTCCTCCCAAACTCTTATGCCAATATTGTCCTAGTATATAATGGTTTCTTTCTCCCACACTTGCCTTTATGTGAACACCAATGTTCAAAACAAACAACACAAGTAATGTGCTTGAACCTTGTCTACTTCTAGTACAAGGAGGATGTTTCAAGCTTGCTAATGTGCACACAAAATTTTTAAGGTTTGTGCAACCCTCAGTATAATGAGAGATGCATGCTTTAAGCTTGCTCTAAATTCTTGTTCAAAGTTCCTTGCACTTTGCATCCCTTTTGCAAGGGAGATATGCACAAGACATGCAACATTTAAATACTAGGTCACTTTTCAAAACAATACAAGGCATGAATTCAAACAATTTGGTTGCCCACAATTATTTTTTCACACTTGACATAATCCTAGGAAATAACATAAGAGTTTGAGCTCACTAAAGATAACTCCTTAGAACAATTCAAGGTTCCCATTTTATCAATTATTTGGCCACAAAGGCTCTTTTAATTTACACCTAGACATAAGCCTATTCCATAAATCCCCTATACTAATGTGTTTATCTTACTATAACCTTTGTTTATATACAAAGAGGGTTAAAAGGAACATTGATTTCTAGTACTTAGCAATCCTTCATGAATATGTTGCAGAGAATTGTCCAGTCTTGGACTTGAAGGTGTCCTCCCTCCGGCCATTGGGAATCTTTCTCAATTGGAAGCTTTGTAAGTTTTCTCATTTATTCATTGGATCTTGTTGTGAACATGAACTTAGGGATTGTGTGCCCTTGATCAAATTTGCCAAGTAGCATCACATGGTCATGAATTACATGGTGTCCATTGGTTGAAAATGAGGTTGAAAATCATGTGTTTTGTATTTTTAAAAAGCCATGGATGGTCATTAGAACTTGAAATCTACTCATTTGTATCAATTTTTTCATACCTAACATTTAATTTGACCAAAGTGTTCACATTGACCAAAAGGCACGTCCATTTTGACTAAAATTTTGGGGCATGAAAAAAAAAGTTACATTTTATTAGTAAATTTGATTAAAGTGACCTTTTTGACCAAGTGTCAAATTGAAGATCTAGTCCAAATGAATAAATGTCCATCAAAATGGCCATGGTTTAATCAAATTGACTATCTTAATTTGACCCTAAATCAAATTGACCATTATGATTTGGCATTTAGTCAAATGAACCATATTCATTTGATGACTTAGCCTATTTGTTAAGCCTAGGCTACCTACCTAACCTAACATAGTTAGTGGGTTAGGGTAGGCCTAGACTACCTATTTAGCCTAACATAACTAATTGGCTAATAGGTTATTTGTTAAAAAATAATCTAATTACTAACATAGCTAAATAGCTTAGACCTACTTAATAGGCCACCTAGGACATAGCCTATAGTTAAAACTATTAAATAACCTACTAGGTAGTGTAAGCCTTCTATGTAGGTATCCTAAGTGACCTAAGTTTACTAGGTAAACTTATTAGCCATATAGGTAGCCTACTAACTTAGGCATACAATAAGTACATAGCCTAGGCCTACTAGGTAAATAACATAGGCCACCTAGGCCTAGTAAATAAGTAGCTTATATGGGTCCAACCACACTATTAGGAGCCACACATGCCCCCTTAAACCATTTCTTTGTTTTTAGGGTATTCTTAAAATCTTTTAATGTCTTTCAAAAAAAATTTTTTTTTTAAAAGTCTGATCAATACTATTATTTTAAGGTGTATTTTTTAAAAATCCCAAAATATGTCATTAAAAAATATTTTCAAATTGTGCCTTTATTGTCAAAACTATTTTTAAGTTGATTTTACATAGCTTTTAACAATGGATACAAAAGGTTAAAAACATTTATACATATTTGTCATTCATTATATTGATTCCATTTTTTATGATATGTATGTAATATATTCTATATATATATATATATAATTTATTTTCTTTTTTTTTTACAATCCAAAGTTCAAAAAATTAAGTAATGGTTACAACTGCTTTTGGTACATGTTAGCATGATTGTACCCATCCTACTAGTTAAGTAAGTAGCC
>Ga0209208_10003253_pt1 | contig 23334 bp, 9 predicted proteins | sample S1TSphfallax_3_FD_187694 | JGI IMG/M metagenome (GOLD analysis project Ga0209208, IMG submission 187694) | Host-associated microbial communities from peat moss isolated from Minnesota, USA - S1T2_Fd - Sphagnum fallax MG (SPAdes) (version 2) | ecosystem: Host-associated > Plants > Peat moss >...
TTATGATGAATAATATTTAATATATCAAGGGCTAGTTTATGATGATTTTTCACTTGTCCTTTGGAAAGTAATAAAATTGTCTACTTTACCATTGTTGCAATAAAATGTAGTTAGCTCCTTTTTTAAAATTATAAATTTGAATTCATATAAACAAGTGGTCCCATTTGTTTTATAAGTAATTGATTCAGATCTTTGCAAGAGAAGATATATTGTGAACATGCGCTTTAGTTTTTTTCACAAAAAAATTACAATCTTGCATGACAATATTTTAGGGAAAGTCAATTCTAATTTTTTTCAAATAACATTAAAATATATATGGGTGTAATCAAAGGAGTTGAAAACCATGTAAGATCCCAATGAAAAAGTCTATCAAATATTGTACATATTTGTTTATCAATTGCCATGTGAAAGTCATGGTAATCATTAGTCTTGGGCAATTCACTTTTTTTACAAGAACTAATAGTTTGAATTCTTAAAATATATTTTTTGAAGATTTTTTTTCAATTAAAAAAAATTAGTTGATTTTTGGTTGATTTTCAGCCGGTTTTTATCTCAAGAGGATTTGATCCCCAAGACTTTATAAAAAGGGATCATAATCTAAAACTAATAAGCAACACCATTGGTGGCATCCATTAATGGTTGACAATCAAGTTGTTTTTGCAATTGTATTTGCAACTATCTATAGATGACTAAATGATTCATGACATCTAATTGTTATTGCAATTCAAATTATACAAGTTCATTTATTGGTTAATAGGTAGGTTAGAAAGGCTATTATTACTTAGTACGGTAGGCTAGGTAGGAAGCTAGTTATAGGTATGCTTAAGATGTTAAGCTAAATTAAGTAGTCTAAGGTAAGCTAAGTAGGTAATTGGCCTAGGTAAACTTAATAGGCTAACTAATTTTTGAGGCCAAGTTGAGCTAGGTCAGGTAGGCCTAATAGGGTAAGCTAAGGTAGGCTACAAGCACGTATTACTTACCTACCTACTTGGGCTCCACATTACTACATACTACCATAAATAATCAATTGATTAATTAATGAAAAAAATGAATTGATTTGTGAAAATTAAGTTTCAATCAAATGAAAATATTGAATGACATTGCATGCAACTAAATTGAACTAAATTTAAATTCAATTCCAATTCAACTAAATTCAATTCAATTGAGAAGGAATGTGATGCAAATTGGTGGAGAAGGCATTGAAAATATGGCATTGGGAAAAGAAACTTGACAATGACACATATTCCAAAAGACACCTTTCCATGCCTCTTTACTTGACTCCAATCTAGAATTGTCCAAGTGATGACTATGATTTTTGGAACTTAAAGTTGTCATAACTAAACCATCTTTGATAAATCATTGTCACTATAATGTTTTACCCATTTAGGTAGGCCATCTACCTAACTACATAGCTAGTTAGGCCTTTACTTAGGCTAAGTATGTAAGTAGACCTAGGTAATCTATCTACCTAGATCTAGGTCTACATGTGACGTAATAATGATTAAGGACTTGGTTTATTTTCGTGGATGTGAAAGGTTCAAGTCCTTATGCTTGTACCTTAAAAGCTAACTTAAGATAAGATAATTAAGACCTATGATAGGTTAGATTAGGTACGTTAGGCAAGCTAGGTAAACCCCTAGGAAGTTTGATTAAACTAGACAAATTGGGCTAGGGTACTAGGCACTCATTATGTACCTATTTATTGTTTTACCTAGGTAGGTAGGTAGTAGGTAGGTAAATAGGTAGGTTTTTAGCCTAGAAGGCTACAAGTTAGGTAGGCAAGTATCCTAAAACTTAAATGACACTAGGCTAGGTAGACCTTGTAGGTTAAGGTAGGAACATGTACATTACATATTATTTTACCTAGGTAAACAAGTTGTAGATAAGTAGGACATTTGGCATCATGCAACTATCCATAAAGTAGTCTCAAATGTAATCACAAATATAGTTGCAAAGTCAAATTCCACATAAATTACATGGGGTCCACATCATATTCATGTTCATCCATGGTACTAGATGAAAAAATGGACTATGATCACAAGGGTTTGGGATTACTAATATCATTTCCATGCCACATGGCATCTTTTGTGACTAAATGTGTAATGGGGCGAAACACACACTAGGGTGTCACAATTTTGACAAATTAGAGTCCCGTTTCAAAGTCCTTTTCTAGTGTAGTTGAAAACTAACTTAAAATATGAATATTTAGATTATATTGAAAGTAACATTTTTTTTCCATTTCCAATTTCAAATCATGATGTTATAAGACATATCAAAATATCAAAAAAATAAAAATCTAAATAATTATTTTTGAAATGTTTAAAAAGGTTTTTTAAATAATTATACCTTTTGGGATTTTAAAAAGTCCATAACATAATAAATTAAAATCACATTCCAAATTGATTCAATGGATCTTTAATGGATCTTTAGTTTTTTAAACATAATTCATCCAATATCCCAAAACATTATAAGATAAAAATTCATATCCATGAGTTTTATAGGTGTGACAAAAGGTGTGAGCAAAATTTGAATTAAGTCCATTACTTATTGGCCACGATTTTGATTTGATGTTTTCATTCTTGGAAGGTTGATTATGGTAGCTTTAGATAAATGAATCCTTTTTTTATTATTTCAATGAATTTTATTTTACTTATTTTCTTGTATCTAAAAAATACATGAAAAATTGTCATTGTGACATCCATATAAGGTTACTATAGTGTGCAAACACCCAATGGCACTTGTCTTAGGTGATTAAAGCATTATCTAATCTCAAGTGTGCCTTATCATTAAAATCTAGTCAGAAATTGAGTCATTAATTTCCAAATTTCTTCTAATGTTATTTGTGAAAACTATCCAACATTGACTAATGACCGACTATGAACAATTTTATTAGATTACTAATATGAATGTTGGGGAATCCAAATTAAAATATATTCAATCTAATTTTAGGTTTTGGTTTTAATTTAAAGAAGATTTGAACTCAAACAAGTGGATCATATATGGCATTTTAGAATGGTTTTGTAAAAGACTAAAGTAATTAATCTAGATTTTTTTTAAATGCAAATATGGTGCTTGAGATTGATTATGAAAATATACCTAAATTATACTTATTTTTTTCCGTTGGAATATGATATTATGTATCATAATATACCTAGACAATACCCTATTATCTCATGTGTTTCATAAAATATATAAAGAATGACTTCGCCAAGGCAATTATACTTGTGTAATGTTATGTGTTTCAACCAAATGATATAATTATACCAATGTTTCCCTCTGAAAATAAAGTTATATACATTAGTTTTTGCAACATGGTGACCTTTAGAAAAAAAATGGTCATCTTTTCAAAGCACCTTTAAGAACAATGTTCAATTCATCTTCAAAGGCCCATTTTGATTAACATCAACAAATATTCAAGGCTTGAACAAAGGATCCACCTTTAATTTAAACTCATCATTCACTTTATATTACATTATCCCATCAATTCAAATTTTACTATGAAATTATCATATGTTCAATAACAAAATTTCACCAAGCATTACAATAAAAACATGTCATTTTTGCTATTAAATTGTGATTAAAGTGATTGTGAAGTCATTGTTATTTGAATAACATGATTAATTTTGTCTATTTTGATTAAGTTTCATTTTTGTTCTAATCAAAACAAATATTATGAGCAATACATGGACCATGGGGGACCTACATAAAAATCATAATGCTAATATCATGACTAGATTCAATCACTAAAATATGACAAAGATAGTGATTTTTATCATGTATGATTAGACGTATTCACAGCCTTAGGAGCCAAGGGCAACAAGGTAAAGTTGAAACAAATATTATGAACAACATTTAAACCATGGAAAAACTAGATGGAAATTTAATGTTAACACCATGACTGAATTTAGTCACTAAAATATGACAAAGATGGTGACCTATCTTCATGTATAATTGGGTGTATCCATAGTTTTAAAATATAGGGGCACCAAAGTAAAAGTCCTTTTCCAAGGATCGCATGTGACATGTGGCATTCATGTATGTGTTCATCTATTAACCTAATTTTTACATTTTTCACACCCAATTTTCAACTATGTTTTAGATTTAAATATTTTTTTACTACAACTTGATCATAAATCACATAAATTATGCATCCATGCTCTTTATCACATAAAAATGAATAACTTCTATTAATTACAGATTTTCAAGGCTAAAAACACATTTGAACCAAACGTTCTAAAATGTGTTGTAAAAATGTTTTTTGATCTTTTTTTGGAACTCTAATTTTTAGGATCACTTCAAATGCCCTTTTATTTGAATATTTAATAAGTATTCAATTGGGGCAATTACTATTTAATTACCAATTTTTATATGTCAAAAATAGGAATCTTAGGGGCCACATATGTGAAGAATACAAATGTATAATTATCATGTAATTTTCTTTTTCTTTTTTAAATGACTTGAGGCCATACCTTTCAAGGTCTATAATGGATAAGCATGAAAAAAAAGTATATTTGGTGCAAGGACACATAAAGATAAGAGGTGAAGAATGGGGTCAATAATCAATTTTTCAATACATAATATAGGTTTCCAAATATCTATGATTTTTCATCTAGGTGTTTGCATAGGTGAGGAAAGCATAGTTCATATGGTGCAAGTAGTAGACTAATTAATTAATTAATTAGTTAATTAAATCTCTGTTGTTAAAGTAAATTGCATCAAACTTTCCTTTGATTCTAAGAAGGTGGTTCCTTAATACCACCCAATCGTAATTGTCTCCTAAGGCTAATTTTGCACCTCCTAAAATTTACCTTGGAAACTTTATCACATCACATTAGTTTTCAAGTCAAAACAAGTTGGCATCATGTTTGTTTAAGGTCAATCTCGAGTCAACATAAATTCTTCAACAAGCCTCTAGTTCAAAACAATAATTTTTTTCAAGGAAAAATTAATTACCCCAACATGGAGATCATAATTTTGTCAATGTAAAATTTTGGTCATGACTAAATGGATTGGGTAGCCTAGGTGGACTAGTGAACAAATCCTAGTTCCCTATGCCAACCCAAATTTGAATTTTTATTAATTAAAAATAAATGAAAGAAAAAAAAAACTTAGACCATCAAGAAGTTTTTACTAAATTTTGGTTGTCATGATTCTAATGGTCTAAATGGAAACTAATGAAAGATTGTCAAAATGTGGTTATTGATTTATTTTTAATTCAATTTAAGTTGAGTGTCCTAATTGTCAAAATTTAATCCCAATATTACTACAAAATGTGAATGCAATTCACTAGTCGCCATCCAATGGACTAATGAACTCACTACATCCCCACCAGGTCCTATTTAGTGGGACTAATGAATTCACTCAAAATCCAATGAAAACACTTGGTGTACAAGGATGCATTTTGTTGTAATGCAGAAAAACGAAATCAAAGGAAAAGAAACTTAAATTATCAAATTTGGCACCTCACTATCAATCACTATCTTGATAGATTGAATTTATTTATTTGTGTTTTGAACAAGGTGGATTAGGGATGGGGTCCCAATCCTTTATGGCAACCAAATTTCAATGCTAAAAAGAAAAACCAAAAAACAATAAATAAATAAAGCTAGTGACTGAAATTCAATGGCAACCAAAATTCATTTGTGATTAAATTTCAATCACAATATTGATGGTCTAGTTTTTCTTACTTTAAAAATAATTATTGTGGAAAATAATGTAAATAAATTACAAAATGAATTTTGAAAATACTTACTTGCAAAAATGAATTCTTTTTTAAAAGCAAAAACATTTGTCATTGTCTATCAATTGATTAACAAACCTATGCATCAAATATGATTCTCAGATGATGACTAATGTAATTTTGGTGTGTCACATTGGTTTTGACAATCATAATTAGATCACAACATTAGATTCACATGTGTATGTCAATTGTTGTTTGAAGCCATAGTAATCATAGCTCTAGAATGATGTTATTCAATACTAATACGAATGTTGTAAAGTTCAAATTGAAAAATGGTCACATGATCCAATTTTAAATTTTCATATGAATTAAAGACTACATTGAAATAAAACAACCATTGCAATAATTATCCATTTTGTAAAAGACCACCTTGATTGGGCATAAAAAAACAAACTTGTTAATGTTCAAAAAAGTTGGAGTGATAAGAAATGACTAACCATCTTTTTTTTAAACATGTTATTTTTAATGGAATTTAACATGCTCAAGCATGTTTGAATTTCAAAAGTTCCTAAATGCCATATGTAATGAAGTATGAAAATAATGTTTTTAGTTTATAATCAATAATTAAACAATGTTCATGAATTTTGGGATAGTCCCATTAATTTTGAAATGCACCACAAAACATGTACACATTTTGAAAATGAATGCAATTATTCAACAATGATAATCACACACCTAATAAAATATTGGGGAATGTGAACATAGTTTAACCTACAAAGTTGCAAAAACGTCATACAATATAGACATAATTTGATTTTGGCATTAAAGGATTTGAACTTTAAATTTTAAATATAACTTATTGAATTGGGTTTTTTTATTATCATAATGCTACCTACAAAAAGTGGTTGCTACTAGTAAATAAAACAAAGTAATATTTGAATTTGGACATGGCTATAAACAAGTTGTAAACAACTTTTTTATGATTATGTGTAGCCAAAAAACTATATTAATAATTAAACTTGGCAAAATAATTTTTTTTTAAAAATCCAATAGCCATGTTTTTTTTAATCACCAAATTTTTATACATGGTTCAAGTATGTGGCTAAAAATATTTTTAAATGATTTAAATCTTACTTTCACATTATCTTGTAGCCAAATTTGGCCACATAATTTGTTTCTCCCTTATTATACACATTTTAATACATATTGAACATAGACAAATATGTCCTTTATTGTAATATGTCCCTCTTACATATTTTTAAAAGGGTTTCCAAAAAATGATGTACCATGTTGTAATTGCAACCTTGAGTTTATTAGAAATTTATTTAATTCCTTGTATTTAAATTCTTACATTATATTTATTATGTGAAATGCAAGTAATGAAATAGTGAAAAGTTCCAATTTTTTTAAATTTGGAAAAGTAGCACAAGCTCACCTTTGTTGTTTTGTACATTATAACAATCCTTTTTCAACCACTCCCTTGTTCTTTGCACCTAAATTGGGCCATACACAAATATGCTAGTTCTTTTTAAGATAATATCTTTTTTTGGATTAACAAGGTTTTCTTGGCATTTGTCGTCAAAGAAACAAAACTACAAATGGGTTGACATGATAATATTATATCCAAGTAGAAGATGTTGAAAACAAGCAAGGCCAACTCAAATATGGTTCAAATAAATCAGAAAATGTTGTTTGAATTCAAAATCTAGTATTTGAATTGAAATGACATTTGAAGGAAATAACACTTATAAAAAAAAGGGAATTGTGTTTGTACAATCAATATTTTCATGTAATAACCAACTCTTGGAAAGGCAAGATTCAATAGTTTATTGAATCAAACAACCCATTGAAAGTGTGGTTTGCAAATTTCGGAATTGTGATCTTGCTAGAAAATTATGCTTGTGTTCTTGAATGGATCACTGGTATAGTAACCTAACCAATGCAATGGAAGTGCATCATATTTTTTTGCCACATTACTTGCAAAATTACCTATACATGGGCATTGCTCACATGCCTTACTTCATAGACCACCTTGCAAATACAAAAAAGTAACAAGTTGTTTCACCCTTTAAAACCTAAGCCCTTTTGTACACCCATTTAATTCATATTATAAAATTTAATTAAATTTTTGGCTCAATCTATTCATCCTTGAATACGATTACAAAAAAAAAAGTAACAAGTTGTTTCACCCTTTAAAACCTAAGCCCTTTTGTACACCCATTTAATTCATATTATAAAATTTAATTAAATTTTTGGCTCAATCTATTCATCCTTGAATACGATTACAAAACTAACTATCAGATTTAACATTTATATATTCATAAGTCTTTAGTAAAAAAACTAGCCAAAATCAAGCAAAGGGTGATAAAATAGCAAAGTTAGATTGATTTTGTGCAAGATTGAACACATGGTGTTGCCCAAGGTTGGAGTTGAAGCTTTGATGGTCTAACATGACACTAATGCATGCATCCCAATACAATGCTCATAATGACCAAGTTAGGTATATATCCAAAAAAAATTCAGGTAGAAATGTGGTTCTACAATGAGGAACAAACCTTGATGGTTTTTGAAATATGAATGTGAATGCAAGGAACTTTGAAAGAAGGCAACTAGCCTACCTCAAAGGATAGCTAGCCTCATCCTAGTGCGAGAAATCTCAGGCCAACACATAAGTAAGTTTTCAAACCATAATCCTTGGTACACACTTGAAATCCCCACCACCAAGTGATGTCACCTGAGTTCACCAGCTGGAAGCTTGCCACATCCACTTATTTGATTAAAACCTCACCCAAATCCATTTGACAATTCTTGATAAACAAACCATTTGAAAGATTTTAGGAAATCACACACAACCAATAAATAAATAAATAAATAGTATTTAATCTTTCATTGCCCACACCCATTTTAGATATTCCCCTAAAACCGTTTTCGATTTAACGTGCATTTTGGGGTTCATGATGCCATTTGAAGCTGTTAAAAGTTACAACTACTCTTTTTTGGAATTGCATGGTCAATTATTCAGACTCACTTGGCAAAAATACCAATTGTTGCTGCTGCAAGGAATTACTAGCTTGCCAAAAAAAAAACAATTAATCATGAGAAGCCTGAGCCAAAATGATGTAGGTAATCAGTAGGTTTTTTTTTGGGCAATTTTTTGCACAACAAAAGGTTTTGGAAATTTCTGTTCTAAAATTGTAAATTCGAAAAAAAAATTGCTAAAATTTTAGAAATTTCTCCAAACTTTCAAAACCACAAAATTGGGGGGAAAAAATTTTAAAGAAAAAACCAATGGAAAATTGAAGATTTTACATGGGCTGTGTAGAGTTTATGTTAATTAAATTTAGGGGTTTAGCATATTTTGTCCACACTCCCCTACTTGCTGACATGTGTCTATTTTCTTGTAATGGATTTCTTTCATTTGTGCTCCCAAAATGAAGAAAGTGAAGACATCCTTTGAATTAAACAAAGCACCCAGATAAGGGGTTTAGGGTTTAGGGTTTTGTGTTAGAAACACAAAACCCCAAAACAGGTCACAAAGGGGCACAGGCGTGTGAAGGAAGAAAGTGATGAAACCCTGGTAAACTTCATTAAACAAAGCACCCAGCAAAGGGGGAAATGAAGAACAAAGAGAGAGGACCCAAGTCTGAGCCAAAAGCACAAAAGTCCTTCAAAGTAGTATACCCAAAGTTTGATGTGATAATAATCTGCCTATTTTGACAGTCAGTCACACATGTCATAAACTCCAAGGGCAATCCTCACTTAACTTATAGGGTGAGTTGTTCTTTTGGGTACAATGAGTAAAAAGTAGAGCAATCATCCCCAATGTGATGAGAGCTTATAATATGGAAGTGAGAAAGGAAAAAAAATAAAAAGGGTTTAGGTAGAAAAGAGTGAGTGCATGATCACAAAACTCCGCAAGTACTTGAGGCACAAGAACTGTCAGCTCCTTGTTGTTATGCCCAAATTCCTGACACACACACTTTCTCTTTCTCTTTGGCAACAAAAAGGCTGATGATCATGTTGTGTCAGGCTCTTGCATGTTCGCCTACAGCCATTAGAAACAAGCAATTTGAACATGCCCACAGGGAATCACAAGGATAGGTCAAGAACAGTGTTGCACAAGGATAGGTCAAGAACAGTGTTGCGCGGTTCTTTGAATATTTTTAAAGAACCAATATTTTGGAACCATGAACCAAAAGCCCCATAGTTCTTTGACTTTTTCTTTTCTTAGAACAATGGGTATGTAACAAAGCTGGTTCTTTGAATTTTTTTGAACTGGTGAGTGCGTGGGCATATATACCCTGGTTGATAACTGACAAGTAAGTATCTGTCCCTGATTCTAAGAACCACCCAACACTGGTCGATGACAATTTTTGCTATACATGCATACAAGGGGGCTACAGACAATTTTTGCTATACATGCATACAAGGGGGCTACAGTGAACCAGCAGCACCCACCAGTGCACCATCCACTGGATGCCCGTTATTACTCAGTTGTGGATGAACCACATTTCACTAAACTTCATCCTGAAAAATACGATTTCAACCTATACAAAGGATTTTCCATGACAAAAAAAAGACCCAAATTCGCCAGATTTTGAAGGAAAAAAATCCAAATTGCCAGATTTTTATGATAAGTTCCAGTAGCTGGTAGCCAAGAATACAGAAGGATTCTGGCTTTTTTCTAGTATGTAGCCAAATCTGACCAAACCGTCTTATGGATGATCACCACTTCAGCTACATCACAAAATTGTTTAAATAATAATTTTAATTTTAAACAGAAAAAAAAAAAACCCTATTCTCTTGCCTTCTTAAGGAATCCACACAACCTTTGCATTATGGCTTCATTCAAGTCATGTTCCCTGTGGGCCATTCAGTGACCCCCTTGATCAGAGAAGACTTGCTTATGAGTGTACAACACTGTTTAGTCTTTTTTTTTTTTCAAAATGGCCTTTCTAAGCTGAGAATTTCTCTCAAGCCAGAGAGTTCACAACCGAAATCTCCTACCATTCACCAAAGAGACACTCCTGTATTGGCCCTTTCAATGGTCACGTTTAATGCCAATTCATGGAATTCCTACCAAACAATGGAAGAATTTGATTGAAGAATACACATTTAAACATGCTCACAAAATATTCAATTTTTCCCGTTTAAGGCTCCAGACAATTTATGCTAAATTGTCTAAAATCTTCCCCATCTCAAGATTTGTATATGTATAATTCTAATTCCAAACAAGGTCAAAAACGCTTTTAAATTTGAAGTGGTCAAAAGAGCAAAACCTCTTTAAGAAAACAAACTTAGTATGTCTGAAAGGGAGTAAAACATTTTGGAATTTTTACTTTAGGTGCCAACTGGTATCACCACATTTGACAACTTTGGAATCCTTACAAAGCTTTAAGCTGCTGTACTTACCACATTCATAAAAGAAAAGCCACATTGTTATCAATAGTCAATCATCTCTGAGCTAAAATGATTTATGAAATTGAAACATATGCTTCGTGGGGAATTGAAAATTTTCAATCACCAAACTGGATGACTGAAAATTTTTGGTCATCGATTGTGTGGCTCCATTGGAGAAGGTAAGCATTTTTGGGAAATATCCCAAATGACCCAACTGCAGCAGCAGCAGCAGACACCCCAAAACAAATACTGTATACCCATGTGCCAAAGACTGTGTGGGGAAACCGAATTTAACATGACCCCATGTGATGAGTCAAGCCATGTTGTTCACCTCCAAACTCCCCCACCAGTTCTGTCACAAGTCTCTTCTTCCCCCACTATTGATTGCCATGTAGCCCAACTGGTTTCAAGCCACTCCACTCTGTTTCAGGTCCCCCTGTTGTTTATATTACCAATATACCAATAGGTGATTAAAACAATTGCAATCTTTGGACCAGAAATAGAGATGACTTTTGTCAGGGATATGCATACATATAATTGGATTTTAGCATATTCAGAATTCAAAAATGCAGAATTCCACTGTAAATCTTTGGGACCCCAAAGATAATGCAGGCTGGCCCTATAATAATGCAGGCCAGCCAATTTGATCGTGAGCTGAAGAGGTCATATGCTGTTGCTCTTACATGACTTGAAGTTTGCTCTTTGTTTGAAAGTCTGACAGGAAGGAAGAGGAGTTTTGGCCCACAAATAAGAGCACAACCCATTAGTGCTCCACGCTACTCTCTGACACCACTTAGTGTGTGTGGGCATGGAATATGTTGGTTCTCTGTAATAAATGACAAAAGCTGGTTTTTTTTATCAGGAAAAAAAAAGGGTCCTTCAATGCAAAAATTGGCTTGTCCTTTCAAATTGGTTTATTATTCACACTATTCTCATGAAATCCAAAGCAAGGCACAATATGGTTGGGTTTGCAATTCCCACAATGCAAGACTAGTAACAAAACAGACACTCACAAAAGAGTCCTCTCCTACTTCTCTGACAACGCTTATTGCAACCAACCTGACATTGTCTCATCTAAAATGGTCAAGATTCCCCAATAGATGAGCTGAATGCTCAAAGCTTACCTTGTTGCCTCAATTATCTTCCTCAGCATCTGCATCAATTGTCATGCTAGCAATTTGCTTTCTAAGCCAATATAATTTTTCCCACTTCCATCATATGACAAAAAGGTTCCACAAAAAATTAACAAGAAGAATACAACCTTGGAATCATGACAATTGTAGCAGAAACATAACGGGGAATAAGTTAAGTTTCAAGGTTGTACCAACAACTACCAAGACCATATCAAACTTTTGTTACATAACTTTATGAGTCTATTGTAATATCCACTTTCAAGAAGTTATTGGTGCAACCTCTAAATATTATGAGCTTATAGGGAGTCATGTATATCACAATCTCTATTTTGAAAGTGTCCAAGGAACACTTTTGATCAAAGCATCATACCATAAGGGCAATGTTGTGCTTTCCAATGAGTTGACTTCAAATGTTGAGACATACTAGAGCAACGCCACTGGTGCTCAGTATGTGCCCTGCAAATTAAAATTGGATGAAGAAAACACAAAACATGCTAGTTTGGCTCAGCAAAATGGTTTTGGCCTAGAAATTTTGCATAGTTTGCTGAGGCTGGTAAAAGGCACAGCAAAGCCTAAGACCTGCTGTTGATTGGCTAGATACTTTGATCGGTCCAGGTGGGCTGGCATTAGTAGTCTCTCACCTATTTGCAGTCCCAGTTTTAGTTTTATCATGAGTGGGGTTGGAAAAAAGTCAATAACTAAACTTGGATGTGAGAAATATTTTTGTAGGGTCACATATTGAGCACTGCTGGAGATGCTTTAACAACAATCTTTCAAAGAAGTATGTGATTATGGATATACAGGAGATTTGATATTACATAAGCCTCCAAATGTCTCATGTTTGACAAGACCAAAATGATTGACTTAAGCTTTTACATCACTTGATGAATGATATTGTTTTGGTCCGGTTAAAAGTATGTTAATGAGTAACCCATTTCTTCCTAATAGCAAAGCATATTAAGCAGATGTGTCCTAAACTTGCTCAATATGAAAGAGCATTGAGTACCCCATCATTGATACCTTATCATAATGTTGTGAGAAATTTCATGTATATAATGGTCTAGACATGATTAGACATTGCATAGGTAGTGGGAATGGTGAGCTAGTTTTCTATAACTTTAGACAATCACCTTAAATTGTAATTAAAAATATTGTCACATATTAAAAACACAAGAATATCAGTCTTTATTTGGACTCAGTTCTCAAATTATTAGAATGTAGACAATAAGGGTGTACATTACTGGTACCAAGAAATCTACATCTAGCAATGCATACACATTGACAGTGCAATTGCAACCTTCAAAATAGCCCACAAAAGTCACTATTGCAATGTATTTTATTAAAGTTATATATATCTCGTTAGATCTTACATTGTAGGCAATGTGTCCATTGGCCTGGACATTATCCACAAACAAATGCAGTTGGCATATATGAAAACCGAAGTTATAACATGAACAGCATTTAGTGCAAAAGGAAATTGAAAAAAACATTGTCACAAGGGAAAACTAGAGGTTTCAATAACAATTGTATTCATCAGGTGTTGTTCTAGCATATATCGTACTGCTGTTTTATCACTTTTCCTCATCTTTGCAACATAAATAGACAATTGCTAATGTCCAACTTATGCCTATGTACAAAAAACTTGTGTGCCTCTTTCTTCTCACCACACCCAATTCTACAACATAATGTTACAAGTGTCATATTTCCCATAGCCACATACCTCATGAGAACATTTTGGATTCAATTACTCCATCTCCAAATCTCCACAAAGGTCCATTGAGCCTCTTAGCTCTAATGCCTCACAAACTACCTCCACTACCAAAGAACTACTCTCCATCCTCAAACCAACAAAACATCAATTCCAACTTGCAGATGAAAACGGCTACTATCTACCAAGTCTTTCAAGTATACACTCCTCTTTCCCTCGTCTTCCTTGAGTTTGAACATGTTCATGATCTATTATGTTTTGCCTCCACACCCATTATTGTGAAGTTTGCATACCAAGCTATCATACTGGAATTACAGTATGTCATCAAAAATATTATGTTGCCAACCAAATGGCTGAATGCATGTCACACCATGGTGTAGAAAAACAAATAGCTGTACCACATTTATTTGCAACAACCCAAACCCTAGCCTACAATTTAGAAATTGAATCTATTTGTACAATACATATGGCTTCATAGCCACTATTCTAAGTGGTATACCCAGGGGTTTGCCACATCAACAAGGTTTTTGGGAAGAAGAAATAATCTAATCCGGGTTGTACCAATTGACACAACAAGAGAAAAAAGTAGCAAAGTTTTGGGGAACCATGCAAACTATGGTAACAAGAACCAAGCACGAATGCATCTTACACATTCCAATGGAATGGCAGAATGGTTGATCAAGTCCATCAAGCATCAAGCATAGCTTGATGATCATCAAGGCCCTCAGAACATGTTTTAGATTGTGATACACAATTGGAAGATGTAATGTCTGGATATGCATGTGGAATCTAATCTAGTACCAATTTTTTTGCACCATACGTGAATTTAAATTGAAAAAATCATCATTGAAGTTTGACATATGATTATATCTTTGTGCTAATCATATGGTGCTATTTTTTATGAGGACAAGATAGTAACACAGATTACAGAAACATGGTTCAAACTGGGATTGCATCAAACGTTTATGATGAATGTCAAACAATTCCAACAAAGGCAATGAAAGCTATATGTAATTAGATAAGATAATTGTTTAGGAGTCAATGGATATGACGAGGTAGTTCTTGACAGATGTATGTCTTTTATGATACTTTTGTTCTAGTGACTGTAAGCTTAACAAGTTGTATACTTGACAAATTGTACAAAACTTTTTTTCTACTAAGACTTAGACATAACAAGTTGATACATACAAAAATGTATTTTCTACCAAGATTTAGACAATCAAACTTGTGTCAAGTGTATTTGAATGTCTAAATCTTGTTAGAAGAGTTTCAAATTTTCACACCGCAGTGAAAGCCTCAGTGATTTAGACTACTTGTTGCTTTAGTTATGAAACTTGTGATAACATATCAGAGTTGTTTGCAAATGAGTTCAGATGTTTGTACTTGAAAGTCTGATGCTATATGACAATTGGTAAAATTGGACTTAATGTGCATTATTGTTGGTGATTTCCACTATGCTTGATTGTAATATGGCCGTATCAAATTAGCTTTTCCAAAATTACAATTCCTCTTTGAAAGTTTTCTTTGATTATATCTGGCATGATAATAAAGGGCAATAATGGTAAATGGAAGACTGCCTGGTTCATGTAGTGTGGACGAAAGTTTAGGAGCAAAATGAATTCCTGCTCATTGTCTATAATAAAACTTTTATCAACTGTAAACCATGTCTGCTGCTTCCTACATAAAAGAGAGAGACCAGCTGACAGATGTATGTAATGAGACCATATGGTTGTGATTGTCTGTGAGTGTAAAAGCAATTCCAGTATGCGTGAGTTGGGCATATATGCACATACATGTACAAGAGTTCCAAATTTGTGAGCAATTGCAAAATGGCAGTCCATAGGCGTGAATGTTATGGCAGTGAGCAATTATCTAGTGAAATCATTTTCTGGTTATAATATATTACTACTAGACTGTCCAGACCTCAGCTTCCAGCCAATTCTATCAACTTCACTAGCAATCTGATTTACCCAGAAGACAAGGCATCATAGATTCATAACATTTTTGCATGATTGTTGATGAATCAATTCAATGGAAAAGTATGGATGTCTCATCTAGTTGCTATGCTAGGATCACCCATCATGCAGCTTCACAAGAATTTACTTGTAAACATCCTATGCCCCTTGTTATAAGGAATTTCAATCGGCATTCCATTGCTCAATTCCATTGCCTGCATTTCTGCCCAAATTATTTCAGCATGAAGCTCCTAGATGTGTATTAAGCATGCATTTTTGCATACGAACTATGGTCTCAACTAGATGCATTCTCATCTGCAAACTTCAGCAGGTCCCCCTAGTATGCTCTACAAACATGAACATTTAGGCTACCAACAGATATGGTCTCAACTGGACACATCATCAGCTGCACCCTGATCTGGCACCACCTCAAATGCTCTGTGAGCATGAACTTCTTAAGGTGAAGCAACTTCTGGACAGCTTGCTTACAAGTGGGATAATCAAGGTGTTCTGCATGATCCACATGACAACAGCGAGACTCGGTGAACTTCAAAGCAGAGTGGATGGCATTTCTAGAAAAATGTGCTATCCCCAACATTTTTCCTTTTGCGGATGCAGTCTAAACATCCACAGCACCACCACAGCACTAAGTTGCAAAGAGTCTGATTATGACCAATTATGATCTGTTGCATATAGCAGGTGAGCATAAAAAATTTCCTCAAAACCCTCATGGGTTTAGAGTTTGGGGTTTAGGGTTTAGGCAATAGCAGAGAATTGAGCCTGGTGGTATGCACAGTCCACCAGGCTGCATATCATCTTTGCAGTGAACCCATACAAATGATCCAACATTGCAAGAGATCTAGAGGTAGCAACAACTCCATAATTCTAAACACTGTTAAATATCACTTCCCAGCACCTACAAATCCTGCCATGTTCATGTCTCATTTGTGGATTGAGAATTGAGTGGATAGTCTGGAGCTGATAAGTGAGCATGCAATGAAGGTTTCATGTGTCTGCAGGCGAACTGAGTGTATGACCTTTGAGAAGACCACAAACTCTCCAAAAATTCTAAAGAAATTATATTAAAGCTTCCCAAATTGAAAAGCTTTAGACAGGCAAGATCTGTATGCAAAATCTCTCTATCCATAGTTCAACTGCCTCTTGTCAAACTGTGATATACTATTCTGCTAAAAGAGGTGAACTCTTAAAGCTACTTGACAGTTCAAAACCAGCTACACTGAGGAAGAAAATTACAATGCACAAATTCCAATTGTCAAATTTCCAATTAAATCCAGATTTCCCTCTCCTGTTCTTCCTAAGCTAATTTTCTACAACTAAATTAAGCTTCTTCACAAACCCATCTCACAGTTTACAAAACCTTTTGATGTGCAAATTCTATATTGAGGATGAGCATCCAGCATTGCATATATCTGAACTTAATTTTGGAGAATTCAGCTTCCAAGGAAAAAAGTTTTCTCAATTGTCCAAACATTTTCCCAGATTGCCCCTCCTCCTCCTCCTCCTCCTCCTCCTAAGCTGATTTTTCTTACAACTCTAGAGCTTCTCACCTGACCATATAGCCAGCTTAAGCATCACCCGATCCACAGCAACAAAATGGCCTGTACACCACAATTTGGATGAAGTATAGTACTCAAATAGTGTGAAGCTTAGAGTGTGAAGCTTAGTTTGGGCCTGTACTGTAGCAAGCGATACAGTGCCCCTCCAAGAGGGCCACTACAGAAATGACTGTTTTTTATTGGCCCAGGTGGTGACATTTAAATAGTTTCTCACTATAGACTATCCACATTTTCATGTTTATAGATGGGAATGGAAGAATAATTGTGTGTTGATTGTGGTATATGAAAATAGAGGCCGAAATAGGGTAGTGTTCATGGGGATGCTTTATAAAGTCACCCAGAGCAGCAAAATGGCCTGTACAGTGTACTTTGGATGAAGTAGAGCCTTCAAATAGAGTAACAAAATGAGTTTAGACCTGTAAATTTCCATTCGATACAGTGGTCTTTACAAGGCCCAATAAAGAAAAATTACTACTTTTGATTGGTCAATTGGAATGATTGGCTAGCTAGTGTGGTGGCATTTAAATACTCTCTCTCCTGTTATATTCTGTAATTTTTCATGTTTATGGGTGGGCTTGGGAAACAATGAACACTCTATGTTGGGAGGTAGTGAACACCAATAGAGGCCCAAATACAAGGAAATCATGTTTCAAAACCCAAAAATAAACCTTACAAGGATATATGGAATATGATTATGCCTTGGTTTCCCAAATTTGTGGTAAAAAAAGAGCTACCCTTACGTAGGGTTAAGTAAGAAGTAAGGCCACTTACCCACTCTAGACAATAGACCAAGAACAATGTATTAGAGAACAGACTGGCAAGGGCGAATTGTGGTTCCCAGCAAGTCACTGGGTGAGCCCATTAGGGTGAACTCAGGGGCTCACTAGAAACCAAAATGACTTCAACAGAGATATAAGTTGAATTTGAAACAAGTTGAACCCTAAAGCATGTTCACCACATGTGGCAAATTTTTCCTTTATATTAGTTTAGTTTAATAATAAGTATTACCCAACTCCCACTCATAAACTTTTAGAAGTATAATTTCAAGATTGACGTACCATTTATTGCATTACATTGAACTAATCAAAAACCTCAACAAATTCAAAGTAGTGAATTTGTTTGAAAAGGTTGAATCAACGATTTTTTTGGGTTAATTTTCGCCATTTTGCAAAAATTATTTCCAAAAATGAATATATTGTCACAAATTCCCTATTATTTGGGGAAAATTTTGTCAATTTTTTTTATACAATTTAAAGTCTTAAAAAATCATCACAATTGCTTACAATATGAAAAGGTGTTTAAGGTTTTATACTTTCATATTTTGAATTTAGCTAAATATACTTATAGACTATCTTCACTTGACCAACATCACAAAATTGAAAAAAAAGAAAAGACATTGGGTTGAATAATATCTTGGGCCATAAAGTGTATATTTATTAGGAAGTAAAGGTCTTAATGTCACCTAGCTGCTTAGATTTAGTAGGTGCCTATGGGGTACTATTGTTAAGTGTGTTAATCTAATTGTTCAATTAAGTCCTAATTAAATAAGGATAAATTGGATTAAATAAACTAATTAGTTAATCTCTAACCAATTCATGTGTGAACAAGGTTCAAGATATTTGTCATGGGATATAATCCTATCTTATGTGACCTCAAATCACTTTTGGTGATTTGAGATTCCAGAACATAGTTTTTACTTTGCAATTTTCTTTATCATGCAAGTGTTTTGGTTTTCTATGTTTTGGGCTTGGATTCTTGTGTTGTTGCAAATGAACAAATTTTTGAATCACCAAAAGTCTAACTAGTTGTCTTTGTGTTACAACTAGGCTAAAGTTGTTTAGCACTAAGTTTTTTTGGTTTTTTGTTGTGTGTGTGTTATGCATGGGATTTGATTAGCAATAAATGTTAAGTAGTTGTGTGTTGTTTGTGTTATTACAAGTTATTTGTGTAGGAGTTTTGTCCGTGGTGCAAACATCACTTGTTCGCGGATCTTGGTCTTCTTCTTGAGCTAAAGAAGCTTGTTTGACAAAAATGGTGTTTTGTACTTGTTTTTCATGTAAAACTCCATGAGAAGTTGAACCCCAAATAAGGCTTGAATACCCTAGAATTGAGAAGAGAAAAAAAGACATCACAATAAGCAAGGAAGGCCATGTTCTTGTATTTCTATTTTATTATTTTTCTTTTCTTTTCCCTACGTCTTATTTACTGACGGTGGTAACCAAAGCCGCCACCACCATTGCCAAAAGCTCAAGCTCCTGGCTACTTGGCTATCAACGCCAATTCATAGGTAGAAGTAGGGGCACTCGTCACCTTTAATCAACCTTGTTTTTCGTAACATAGCTACAGTTGCAACATGGGAGCAAGAAAAGGTGGGGAAAGGAGCTCCCCACCATGTTTGCCTCTTTTGTTGAAGCTACAACAAGAGGCAACAAACAACAACACAAAAGGAGGAGGAACTATAGCACGTAGCTACAATTTGAGGAAGAAAATTAAGAAACAAGGAAAAGAAGACAAAGGAAGGAAGGAAGGAGAAGAAGAAAAGAAAAAGGAAGCCATCACCACGAACTTCTAGTCCATTCAAACCTCCCCCAAACCTACCAAGTTTGGCATTGGGAAGTTCATGAAGTCTAGGGGAGGCCTAGGATAAGGAGGGTCAAGGGGTCCAATTGAGACTTGCCTTTTTTTTCATTTTTTTTCCAAATTTCTGAACCTAAGGCACAAGTTCAACACTAATTCAAACCTACCAACATTTTTATTTGTATTTTTATTTTTTCATCCATATGAAGGAATTCGTCCAAATTTTGGATTCAAAAAATCATCCATTTAGCTAAGGGTAGTTAGTGGGCAAATGCGAAGATGGGTAATGATCATGTGGGTAGATTAGTTAATGAACAACCCACCTATGAACGTACATCAAACGATTTGACCCTTCAAACTTAACAAAATTTTCATTTTTATTTTCATTTTTGAATTTTCATTTTGAATTTCTTCAAAAATTCATATCTTTTGCATATAGAGTCGGAAACCATCTATACCATTGAATTTTTAAAGAAGAGAATTACATGTGTGTGAAGCTATAGAAGTTTTGGAGGCCAAAGGTTGATTTGGCAATTATGGAATTATTTACCAACCAACTTTGGGAATTCAATCCTCACCTATACGAAGGCAGAATCAAAAGTTTTTTATGGAGTTAGTTCCTAGTGAAAAGCACTTCTAACATGGGAGTTTTCAGTTGGAGATAGGCATTTTTGGAAGCTTATTCCAGGGCACTGGGTGGTGTGTGACCAACTTTGTCATACTAAACATTTGGTGATTTAGCATTGTGCTGGTGAATTATATTTTCTACATTTTATAGGTGGTAGAATGTCGCACCATTAACAAAAGCCAAGGATTTGAATTCTTGTCATGATTCATCACTACAAAAAAACACAACCTTTTAGAAGGCCAACTTGACCAAAATGTCCACATTGACCAAAAGGTATGTCCATTTTGACTAAAGGTTTGGGGCATGAAAAACACATGTTACATTTGACCAGTACATTTGATTAAAGTGACATTTTTTACCAAGCATCAAATCGAAAACCTGGTCAAAATGGACAAATGTCCATCAAAATGGCCATGACTTAGTCAAATTGGTCATATTGAATGGATAAGGTTTAGTCAAATTGAGATCATCTTGATTTGACCCTTAGTTAAATTGACCATTATGATTTGACACTTAATCAAATGAACCATATTCATTTGATGACTTAGCTTATTTGTCAAACCTAAGTTACCTACCTAACTTAACATAACTAGTAGGTTAGGTTAGGCCTAGATCACGAATATAACCTAACATAATTAATAGGTTAGTAGGTTATTTGTTAAGTTAATAATCTAATTAGTACCTTAGCTAAGTAGCTTAGCCTAGACCTATCTAGTAAATAAGACGTACCCTAGGACTACTAAGTAGCCTATAGTTAAATAGTGTAAACCTTCTAAATAGGTATCCTAGGTGACCTAGGCTTACTAAGTAGACCTATTAACCTACACTTATTACAGGTACATAGCTTAGGTTTACTAGGTAAATAACATAGGCCACCTAGGCCTAGTAGGTAGCCTATCCTACTAGTTAAATAAGTAGTTTGAACCACCTAGGCCTAATAGGTATAAAATAGTTTAACCTAAGTTATTAAGGTATACTTGGTAGCTATGTAGATAACATAGGCCACCTAGGCCTACAAGGGATGTAGCTTAAGCTAGGCCACTTAAGCCTATTAGGTACGTATGTAACTTAGCTTAAGCCACTTGAACTTATAAGGTAAGTAACCTAACCTAGGCCACCTAAGTAGGTACATAGCTTAACCTAAGCCTCCTAGGCCTACTAAGTAAATATGTAACTAACATAGGTTAAGCCACCTAGGTTATTAGAAAGGTAGCTTAAGCCTAAACCTACTTAATAGGCTAGGCTACCTACTTAATATGCTTAAGTTAAATCTATTATAGGTTATTAAGTATTTACATAACCTACTAAATAACATAAGCATAGGTAAGTATAGGCATAGACCTAATAGGTACCTATAAGATTTAATAAACTATAACTATCGCAACCCTAGCCTTGGGCTCGCAACCAAGGCAAGGGGTTGCAAGGTTGTAGGCCAAGAGGGAAACCTGGGAGGCAAGCCGCATGCTCCCAAGAGTGCAAGAGAGTGTGAGGGAATAGACCCTCACACTCCCAAGGAAACTCCCATTGCATGTGTGTCATCCTTTTGTGATTGGATTTTAGGGGGGATACCCAAGTTAGGATTTAGTGTTCATCACAAAGGTGACATGAGATGTTCATCACAAAGGTGACATGAGATTCAAGGGACAAGGACATTATTACTAGTGGTTTCACTAGGTGGGGGGTGTGGTTCAGACCACCCACACCACCTTCATCATCATCTATGGGAGATTGTTCAAATTTGGAGACATATTTTTCTCTACAATTTATCACCCCACCATTGTTGTGAAACATGGAGGAGATGTATGGAACCACCAAAAGGCCATGTTGATATTTGAAGGTGTTTGGCACCATTAAGTTAGATGATTTCATCCAGGAGTTTGATAGCTAGTGTGATATGCAGCAAATGCGTAATCCCCAATTTTTCACACCTTTCATGGCGTGGAAAGGTTTATTTCAACATTTGGAGGGGTTGCTTATGGATGATTATCATGAATTCAAACATGCCCATGAAATTCAAATCAAATAGTGGTGGCTATATTGGTTTCACAATTATGTTTTTATCATTAGGGGAATTGTGGCCCCAAGGGTGCAACAACAACCTATAACATTAGTTTGACAAATGGAAACTAAAATGCCAATCGTATTGGAACCATGGGAATTGATGGAACTACCATGGTGGTGGTGCAAGGGCATCCATTAGTATGTTGGGTCCATTGCCTGCATCTAACCCAGTTGCGGAATTCTTCCATGAATTGTGACAGAATTATCAAGGGGTTAGGACTAAAAAGCTATTAATTTTGCAAGATTTCCAACATAAGCCCCATGAAAACTTACGAGAGACCTATGCACATATGTGTACATTAATCATGCACAGATGTGTACATTAATCATGGTGACACAAGGTGCCACAAAATCCCAAGTAGTTCAGTTTTGATATAAGATTCTAGACAAGGAGCTTAGGCATCGAGTGTAAGATGCCATTCTATTTCAACTTGCGTAACACACTTTGGCTAGCGTGTTTCAATCGTTAGAAAGGATTGAGATGAACATGGTGGAGGATTGGGTGGTCACCCTTGGGTTCAACAAGGTCAACTCAAGGAATTATCCAACACCGTTGAGTCAACAATCACAAGGTCAACCCACCAAGGCTGTACCACCCAAGGCCAAGGGGGCCAA
>Ga0209208_10003255_pt1 | contig 23321 bp, 16 predicted proteins | sample S1TSphfallax_3_FD_187694 | JGI IMG/M metagenome (GOLD analysis project Ga0209208, IMG submission 187694) | Host-associated microbial communities from peat moss isolated from Minnesota, USA - S1T2_Fd - Sphagnum fallax MG (SPAdes) (version 2) | ecosystem: Host-associated > Plants > Peat moss >...
TCAAAGAGGGGAACAACAAGAGGGAATCCAAGTATCTCTTCCAAGAGAACTAACAAAGGAACATCTTAAAAAATTCCAAAAAATTAGAAATTTTTACTATAAAATTTACGCCCCCCAAAAAAGGAATCCCATTAATCAATACTTGCCAATTTCTATGAATCTAAGTCCTTTGTTCCTACCATCCAAAGACAAAGAAATTGGTCCTAGTTATTGATAGATACCACAAAAAATATGGTTAGCTTTACAAGCAAATTTTATAAACAAGTTGAGACGAATGTTGTTCGAATATCGTATTTTAACCCATATTCAACTCCTATAACTTAAGTCCTTCTAAAGCCCTCTTTTAGATACTACTCGTAGAAACCATAAACAAAGTGCTTATAATGATAGCAAAAAGAAAAATGAAAGCATTGGTTGCTAAACAGAAAAGAGAAAAAGAAAGTTGAATGGGTATTTTGAATACTTGTGCAACCTTTAATTATTATCACTTTCTCTCCACAAGCAACCTTGAGAGAATGCACAATCAACATGCATTCTCATGCGAGTAATCATCCCATTAGTCTTGGTATACTTAATACGCTCTTTTTTTCAAAATTGATTTTTGGGACAAAAAACATTATTGGATGCTTTCTCCAATTTCCTTGTCGAAAAAATTACCCATTGGCTACCAATGAACCTAATTAATTTTTTTTGATGTTACCTGATGTGTTAGGCATAAGGGTCAATTCTGACCTACCTTGGGAATGGCCTATTATTTTGGGTGAATTTTTCATCAATTTTCGACCTGAAAAAACTAATTTTTGACTTATACAAAGGATATTTCATTTAAAAAAAAAAGGGCCCAAATTCCCCAGATTTTGAAAAATAAAAAATAAAAAATCTCAGAATTCTAGGTTAATTTAAAAAAAAAATTATACCTAGGTTCCGGTACCTAGCTAGCCAAGAGTATAAAAGGATCCTTATATACCATTTTTTGCACTTTCATAATGTGACTTATAGCCAAAATTTGCCTAAATTCTTTTTCTAGGTGATCAATAAGCATTTTGGTGGCTACATCACAAAATTGCCCCAAAGAAAAAAGAAAAAAGAAAAAACAACTAATAGCGAATTTTCCAAAATTTGGAAAAATGGAAACAAAGCCTAATTAGTAATGGCCAATGGATAATTTTTTTAAAAAAAAAATAGAAAAAATTCCAACTTGTTATAATTGAGTGAAATAACAAAATCATAAAATTATAGTTTGAGCTCCAAACTAACCGTCCCATCTCTCTCTCCCCCCCCTCTCTCTCTCAAGCTCTTGAGAGAGAGAGGGAGGGAGAGAAAGAGAGAGAGAGAGAGAGTGTTTCTACAATTCACCCACAACAACACAAGTGGTGGTGGCCTCATGTCTGTCTACCCAAGTTCACCAAATTTGAAAAATGGTTGATCAGAAAAAAAGGACCATGGTTTGATGATTATGGGTTGTTGTTGTAGCTCAGTTATTTGTTGTTTTTGTTGTTGTTGTTGTTGTTTCCTTTCTTCATGTTGTTCTCCTTGAGGAATGAAGAGAGGGAAGGATTCTTCTTCTTCTTTCTTTTTGTTTTGTTTTGGTTTGGTTTTTTGGGTTGGGTTTGAATGCATTTTTTGTGTTTGTATTTTGATACTTACGTGAGAGCAAGAGCAAAGGTTTGATCAGACCATACTGTTGTTGTTGCAGTTGTTGTTGTTGGGTGTGTGTGTGTGTGTTTGTTTTTGTTGGAGAGGAAGAGGAGGAGGAGGAGGAAGAGCAGGAGAATTTGGGTAGGGACGGGGAGGAAGGGGATTGGGTTTCATGAGCTTTTGAAGAAGAAGAGTTGCAGCAGTTTGCTGTTCACACAGCAGGAGAGCTCTTGAAAGCTTAGACTTAACACCAGACACTCAGAAAAGATTCTGGTGAAGTTGGTTGGTTGGTGTTGTTGTTGTTGAGGCTTTTTATTTTTACAACGTAGACTTCCAGGACTCTCTGCGAATTCTGTTTGTATTGGGTGCAGTGGGACTCGAGCTTGTTGGGTTTTTTTCCTCACAAGAAAGATGTGTTTATACCACCACCACTAGTAGCTGGGCCAAGAGACGGCAGAGAGAGAGAGAGAGAGAGAGAGAGAGAGAGAGAGAGAGAGAGAGAGAGAGAGAGAGAGAGAGAGAGAGAGAGAGATGTTTAGAACTTCTGATTCACAAGGAAAGAAGCGTAGCATCCGTCTCGACAAGCTTCCTGAGATTGGAAGCAATCATCGTGAATAACATGCTCCAGAGCGTGTGAGTCGGAACACGAGGGGAGTGCGCCCGGCGAGATACGAGGGGGAGCTGCCATTGGGAAAGCGGCAAACAAGAGCAATTGTCAATTGGGATCTCTTCTGGATTCAGACCTTACTGCAGCATTCAGACAGAAAGACTTCCTTCCTCGCGGACTTCTTGATCGGGAGAGTCTCCTGGATTCCTTCCTCAAACCGGAAGAATGAATTGATGGGTATCATCGAAAGCCTTCCAAAGACGTCCCCAAGCTAGTGGAGAAAACATCATGTGGCATTGGCTTTCGTTGCAAGACAGGAGGAAGATCATCCTGAAGGGTTGAGAGATCAGAGCTTAGAAAATGGACGTGACGACACTACAGCAGCAGCAGCCGCCTGTAGTGGTCACGGATCCCAGTGAATGGGAGGAAGCTTACAGGCCTTTGCCTTATCTCTTTTGCAGTCTTTTCATTGTATGGGCGCTCTTGGTGTTTGCTTGGATGCTCAACACTTGGACTAAACGCAGATGGCAGGTACACAGAGGAGCAGCTTCTTCTTCTTCATCACACCCACCCATCCTTGCAAAAAAAGGAGAATTGAAATTTTTTTCCCCTAAACTCTCTCTCTCTCTCTCTCAACTCTTGACCTACAAAGATCCCCAATGGGTCATGAAGAAACAGACTCATTTCAGATTGTGCCTGAAAAAATTCTTAGTGGAAGTGGCGGGTCTTTCTTGCAAATAATATTATTGTCTTGTTTTGGATTTTTCTTTCCCTTGTGCAGACGAGCACTCTGCAGTGGGTGTTGGCAGCTGTGCCGACTCTCAAGACACTTGTACATGTCCTCTCTTTTGTATTTTGGTAAGTTTCTGAGCACAGATTGATCAGTATGGAACAACCTTCAAAACTCCCATAAAACCCATTCTGTTGGCTAACTCTTTAGCTCTGACAGCTAACTTGACAAATTCAGTGCAATGTGATGATGCTTGTGCTAAATGGCTTTGGGTGGTTTGTGACATGCAGGTATTCATGTCTGAATTCAAGAACATGCTCATTTTGGGTGGCATTTGGAGTTTTCTTAACTCGTATTTTCTTTGAGACAGCATACTTTGTGGCATTCTTGTTGATAGCACATGGCTACTGCATTATGCATGAGCAACTAGCAATACAGGAGCGCCGCACCATTGCGGGTCTGGCTTCCCTCTTGTACTTGATTCTGACTGGCTACAAGGCTGCTGTCCCTCAGTTTGCTGTAAGTTTCATAATGCCGTGCATGTTGTTCTGCTGCCCATTGCTGCTCTAGCAAAATAATTGACATCATTTTGCATTACAAACTGTTGTATAAGATGTCCAAGACTGCTGCTGCTATGTAGGGTTCAATTAGGAAAACCCTAAACCTACATTGGTACTTGAAAACCTTTTTGTCATAGGATATTGCAAAGATGGAGTTGCCATATGTTACATCTCTTTTCTCTGAAGATTCTTTGCATGAAATTTGATGGGTTCTTCTCTTTTGAACAGTGGATGACAAATTTGCTCCTGCAGGTTTTGGTGATTTTAATGTACGGGATACTTGTGTATGTGATAATGGCACTTGTTGCACGCAATTTGGGTCTGTTGCGTGGTCAATTGCAGCACATTCAGGATGAGGGTGTCCATGTGATGCATACTGCGGTTTACATGAAATACACAATGTTCAAGTATGCATATTCCACATGCTTGTTGACACTCCCTTGCAATCCTCTCTTGTTCAGTTTCTTTCCATCCCACTTCCAAAGAAATCTTTTGCTTTGCGTCTCTAGAATACCCCACCAGAATATTTTTGTTCATGTATTTGAAAGTACATACAGTAAAACCATGACAGTGGAGTCTCAGAATCATGTATTGTTTTGTTTCAGGCTGCTGCTGTTCATACTCTCAGGTCTCTCATACTTTCCTTTGAGAGGTGTTTGACCAAGTAAACTGAGTGTCAAGAATCGTACACTGTGTGATTTTTGCAGGAATTTCCAGAAAGCAATGTTGATCATGGTAGTTGCTCAGATTGTGGTAAGGTGCCTCCTCCTTGCTCTGTTTGGGTGTAGGCTATGATCCTCTGTTGAAATTAGGTCACACATTTGAAGGACACCAAAGTAGCTTAAAATTAGAGGCCATTGCTTGTACTTGTCCTGTGACTATGGTACTTGGATTTCCTGTGAAGGTGTTTGCTCTTTGCAGATAGTGAAAATGATTTTGCTACCTTTGATGAAATTCATTTCAGGTGGTGGGTTGTTATGTGTTTGTGATTATGTGCTAGCAGATGCATGTGAGGGCAGAGGGTGTGGCAACTGAGTACTGGGTGCAATTACTATTGCGAGAATTGACAGAATTGGGCATTTTCTTCTACATTGGGTATCCCATGTAATCCTGTATCCTATATAATAGTAACATGGTTGAGGATTTTAGATTCCTGTGCTCCTGCTACCTTGTGGCAAAAACACATCTCCTTCCACATTGGGCGGTAAATCACAAGCACAATTATCTGTTTTAGGGTTTGGGTTTTGGACTCTGAAATTTGCTTTTGTGCACCTCTGAAATTCTGGGAGTTACCAAGAGTAACAGCAGCTGATGTGACGAAGCATGTGTGTTTTTGCAGGTGGACATTTAGATCAAGAGAACTGACTCCATTTTTCACTGTTATTCCAACTCTGCATGCCTCAGGGCAATGCATCTTGCCCCCAATTTACAGTGTGGTAAGACCCTTGCAAGAGCTATGATTTCAGGTTCTGATTCTTTAAATTCTGCATGACAGAGTTGTGGAATCAGCTGACAGAGTGGTCTGTTTTACAGGAAATGAATGCAAAGGAGTTCAACAACCTTGATTACAAGGAGTGGCACATTGGAATAGTAAGAAATCTTCTACATTTTATGCTGAAGCCTTGTATGTTATTGGTTGTGGTTTCACTTGATAATCCAACACAAATGGCTGTCTGGATTTTGACCTAAAGGTTGGACTGAATTTTTTGCAGCCAACATCAATTTCAAAAGGGATGATGGTAGGGCATAGGCCAATGTTGGTGATTGTGCAAAATCCAGGCATGTCCAACTTCAGGTTCATGGAGGATTTTAAGGATGGCCTGCCTTCTAATTCTAGATTAACAGACACTTCATTTGACACTAAAGGGAATTTTCAACCAGCAAGTGGTGTTCCAGCTCTGCCACCTTCTGCAGGGATTTCTATCCCTCTTAGCCTTTCAATGCATACACCTGACTTGTCAAGAGCAGAAAACGCAAGTTTACCACTACAAAACCGAAACCCAAATAGTCCCAGCACCAGAGATGACACCAATGCACAGGAGGGAAAGACATCTGTTGAACTCCACAGTGAGAATTGCCTTCATGTAGATGATGTGGTGGTGAATGTGAGGACATTGAAGGGCTATTCATTTCTCCCCTTAGATCCCAATTTGCAAGGGTTCATCCCAAGTCCATTAACATAGCTTACACCCATTACTACCTTCCTTGCCCTTTGCCCTCATGAAGCCCAAGGAGAAAATTCTGTTGAATTCCACGCTCTAGTTGCAGAGTCAAATCTTCCTGTCCATTGAGTCCAAGGCTGTAGTCAAGAGACTATTTGATTGAAACCCATACTGACTCTTTCTGTTCCTCATAAGGTCCAAAGATCAGATGTTGTTCACTACTGGGTACATAACTGCTGCTGGACACAGTCAATCTTCCTGTAGGACTCTTTCATACTAGGGAAAGGCCACAGAGATTAGTCCAAATTGATCTTGGAGTTGGGATGTTCTTCCGGTAATTGGGTACTTTGATTGGCACAACAAGAAGCTCGTAATTGGGTACTTCAATTGGCACGAGAAGATGGATCTTTAGAAAAGTCCAGAGAAAATTTGTCAATGGCCCATGATCATTGTGGCCCAATTGTAAAGTATGCATATAATGTACATTTCTCGGAGAATACTTTAACCATACAAATTGTTGCCTTATGTTACACCTCATGGAATTTTCTTAGTTGCTGCCAAAGAGAAAAAAACAATTACATAAGTAGCACAAAATTCCATCTGAATTTCATGGATGCCATCACATTTCAAATTTTTGTTTCAAGAACTATGGTCTAGATATGGGGAGTTCAACATTTTTTTCCCCTCAAGTACGGCAACTTTGGGACCTTTTACCAAAAAAATTCCTTTGTACAGGTCACAACCCCTTTTCTCTGGGTCACCAAATGGCAAGAATTTGCCACCAAAAAAAACCCTGCCCTCCATTGTACCAATGTCATACACTCTGTAATCTGGGTATTGAAGTGGAAATCAGCAACTCTCTGCAATCTGTGTATTGGAATGGAAATCACAGACAAAGCCATAACATATGTACACCACACCTGGAATAAATGTGGATTCTATAGTGCTTGTGTTCCAAATATTTAAAAACCTCCTGCAATGAGAGGTCCAACTGGTGATGTGCAAGATGTCTTCACAAATGAGCATGTCTGCAAGGTTCCATTCTGCATGCAACATGATCAAATCAGTACACAAGTCCATCTCATCTACTGTATTCTGTCATGTGCTTAGCCTTAGGCACAATTTAAGATTTTGTGAAAAAGTGGAACTATTATTACATGTCATCAATGTCACCACTGTATGCTAGCAAGAGAAATGGGAAAAAGAAAAAAATTCACATAACAAACCTGGTGAAAATGGTGGACAATTAGGGCTTACATGAGCTCCAAAACAACAGCAGATGCACCCCCACCTCCATTACACACTCCTGCTACTCCATATCGGCCCTCTTTTTGTCTTAAAACCTGCCAAGATAACACACAGATGGGCCTCTTGAGTAAATTCTACATATTCAACAGATCAGTGATAGTATTCAGAATACATCAGATGAAGGCAGGGACAAACCCCAAGAAGAGTAACAAGGATTCGTGCTCCACTGCAACCAAGAGGATGTCCAAGTGACACTGCCCCTCCATGAACATTAACCTTTTCCTGAGTCCAGCACACACAAATGAGTTACTCCAGACAAGCTTGCAGAACACAAATTTTTGCATATGCTTTCTTCCTAAATGTATGCAGCAGGTCTACAATGTATCTTGTTGTTTGGGTTCCCTTAACAAACAAATAATCTTCTACAACATACTAACTGGAGACCCAAGACTGAAAGAAAAAAGTAGGAACCAAGTCCGATAAGCCTAAAACTCTTCTTTGACTTCAGAGATTCAGCAACCCTAATGGACATGACCCATTAGATCCTGGGAATGCACATGAAATCCACTGCTTCCGCATCCACAGTTGGAGTGTGTGAAGAAGCTCTTGCAAGCTAAGATTAGATCTCAATCATAATAAACACATTTAATTCTCAAACAGGATGATAGACTCTTTAAGGTTTAGGGTTACAGGAAGTATAAGAAATTGGCATATCAAAACCATGGACTAAGCTATTGCAGTACTGTTGCTAGATCCTCTAAATCAGGGACTGCATATGGGAGATAAGAGGGTAAAGGAAATATACTGGATTAAGGCCTAGAAGTTGCTGGTTGGCCAGAGCCACCACCTGTCTCAAACCCAAAGATCATCACAAACAAGATTAAACATACCTCCTTACTGCAGCATGCCAATCCTTTGTGCAGTCTTTTCTTATTGATAAGAAACAAGCTGTACCCAAAGTCCATGATGGTTGACACCCATTTTCAAAATGCAAACAAAGCCCAAAAAAAAAACCTCTGAACAAGGGAAGAAGATATCATACAGAGAAGGCTTCATTGATTTCATAGTAGTTGACTTGTGATTGCTCAATGCCTGCCTTGGCAATGGCCTTTGGAATTGCAATTGCTGGTGATGTTGTAAAAAGCTCTGGAGCCTATGCAACTTAATGGATCAAAAAACAATGCCACTCTATGGATATGTGTACTGTGACAATCACTTGATCCATCTGAAATTGAAGACATGATTTTTAAAAGGACAAAGTTTGCAAAGCCTGGACCCCAGTTGAATGTACAAGATAACAATAGAAATAACAAGATTCTTGTACCATTGTGAAATGCAAGCTGCATGCTTAACAGGGAGAGAACAGGGGCAGGTTGCATAAAGCACAAACCTGAGCAGCATCTGCATAGCCACAGATTTTTGCAATTACATGGAGACCCAATTCCTTTGCTGTAGCACCACTTACTAGCACCAGGGCTGCTGCTCCATCACTGTAAAGTAGAAACAGAAGATACTTACCACCATGAGTTCCCATTGCCAAAAGCAAGGAGCAAACACAAAGCTAGCTCCATACCAAATCAGTAGGCAAATGGAATGTCTGAGTGAGGAAAGTCAACAAGAAGCCAAGTGAGCATTTGTCAAATGCCAGAAATTACATGCAAAGAAATCTTCTGAACCCAGTGACATAGGAAAAGAAGTGGATGCTCTGCGACGATGGGTCACCAAAGCTGATGAATTGCAAGCTGATCCATCATTGCAGAATATCCACTTCTTATACAGTTGATGTTGATCCAAGCTGATTTGACATCAACTGGATACTGGACATATGAAAATTGCATGACATACATAGCATTGTGGGACCTGCAGGCTGTCCCAAGTTTGCAAATCAAATGAAGGGAAGAGACATCAGGAAGCAAGTGATACCTGATACCAGATGAATTGCCAGCAGTAACTGAGCCACCTTCTTTGAAAGCCGGTCGAAGCTTTCTCAATTTGCCTGCATCTAACTGTCTTGCCAAAGAGGGCTGAACATCAGAAGCTGTTTGCAACTGGAATCAAAAAGAAACTGGTGACTTCAGGCAAAATACTTCTGCAGAAGCAAGGGTTTATTTCCAGATAAAGACCATTAATTTCTGCATCCCAATCCTTGTAATCCTTCTGCATAAATCCAGTAGCAAATTGCAGTTTTACAGTTCAACGTACTGGGGAAACTTGTCAACAAGGATAGAACACAGTGTATGATGGAACCTGGTTGATATGGATAAAACATACTTCTCCCAGCTACATCAGATTTAGTCCACAGAAGAGTCTGGCACAGATAGAAGCTGTACCTTGTCAGCTCCATCATCTTTTTCAACCATGATGAGAGGCTTGCCTCTAGCTCCTGGTATCTCAATCTGACCATGTGAGAAAACCATCAAGATTGTGGAGAATAACAGTGATCTGAAACTTTCTCTTGCCAGAATTCTGACCCCTTTCAATTCACAAGAGAAGCATGTCATACCGGTACAATTTCCCACGCAAAAGCACCACTATTTTGTGCTGCAATAGCTCTCTCAAAGCTCTGGATTGCGTAAGCATCCTGTGCACATTGCAAATCATATAACCCATCTTTGTTACAAAGCAGATGAGGTCAGTGTGCAGCATCTCAGATGTTTGACTTCACATGAGGAGAGCTTGACATCTGGGCAGTTATCATCTTTCCAACACTATGTGAATTCATGCTTGTGGAAATCAGCTACTCTGCAGTGATATAATCCAAGGCAGAAACAACATCACATTATGGAAGAGGGACAAGGTGCACCTGTGCTTCTCTAGAAATACTATGGTTACCAGCACAGATTTCAGCACAAATCCCCATACCCACATCATTGTACACATCCCAGAGACCATCCTTCATCATGCCATCAACTACTTCCCCATTCCCCAGTCGATAGCCCTGTCTGCAAATGCCACTCTGTGTGATCAGGACCCAAAATTCTTAAGACCCTAATCCAAAACCACACATAAGAATCCATCTAAGGCCTCGTGATGCACAATCACAACTCAAGAACCAAGTTAGGGGGTGGGGGAGAATTGCAGGAATGGAGAGATCTGTGTGCTACCTTGCTTTGGGGAGATAATAGGGAGCATTTGACATGCTCTCCATGCCTCCAACCACAACCACATCATTGAGTCCCAGCTGTATGCTTTGGGCTCCTAGCATTGTTGCTGCAAGAATATACCACAAGGGATGAAGCAAAGAAGTTTGTGCAGAGTTGTAAGGGAGGGTGGAAGAAAACAAAGCATGCACAATAAAAATTTGGGAACAGACAGAAGTCAGATGCTGCAGAGTGAACTGAATCAGATGATGGTGGACTTGTAAGATTGCATTCCAACCCACATTGGCAAATTGCAATACAGCTAAAAGGAGGATTGGGTCTGATTCACATCTAAAAGAACTGATGAATAAAGTGAAAACTCAAAACCAAGAAAAATTTCTGTAGAGATAGATGGGATTGGGGGGGTCCCTACCCTTCATGCCAGAAGCACAGACTTTATTGACAGTAGTACAGACCACAGTATTAGGCAAACCGGCTCCAATAGCTGCCTGACGAGCTGGTGCCTGTCCAAGATTTGCACTCAGCACATTCCCAAAGAACACTTCTTGCACAGTAGCAGGCTCCACTCCTGCTTTCTGAAGTGCCGCTACATTGCAAAATGTCCACACACACACAGTCTTGTTACTAAACCCTAAAACCTACAACCCACACAAAAGATGCAAACATTCTCAAGACTACAGTTGAGGACAAACACAAAAACATGTGGTTCTTCTCATCTCCAAAGATTTTGCAAGACCTAAAATTCAAAGACCCAAAAATTCAGAGAGCACTCAGCAGAGTGTTCTGTTCTTCCAACAACTATCAGCTAGAGAACTGTGGAATTGACCCAAGTATGTACCTTGAATGGCAATTGATCCTAACTTGGTTGCAGTGAGGCTGGAGAGTGATCCACTCAAACTGCCTATTGGTGTCCTTGCAACACCCACTATGCACACATCTGCAAATCCAACACTCTTTAAAACCCTATTCTGCGTTTTGATCTCTTAGTCTGCAGACAAAGAAGAGAAGCACAAGAGAAACAGACAAACCCAACCAATTTTTTTGTTTTTTTTCTTTGGCAGTACCAAATCTAGATACTCAGGTGAAGTTGAAAAGCCAAAATACAAAAGTTGATACCTCGGAGTCCAATTGGAGCATCATCTGATCCCATGGCTGCTCCTTCTTGTTTTTCTTCTTCCACCCTGCCTGGGTCACCTGTAGGATGTTAAACACCCCCTATGAACTTTGTGGGTGTTAGTGCAATGACCTATGTGGGTGCACCCAGTGTTTTGCTGAAATCACATGTTCTGCAAGCAGAACATCTTGCAGAACATGTGGGTGCTAGTATTGCAGAACATCTTGCAGAACATGTGGGTGCTAGTATTGCAGAACATCTTGCAAAACATGAGAGTGCTGATATTGCAGAACATGAGCTGTGTATGGCACAGATCCATGCAGAACATCACATTCACACATACAAACTTAGACAAGGTGTTAGGCAGTGTTTGGGGGCAGTTCTGACTCTTTCCTGAAAATCACAAATTTCCCTTCTTCAGGCAGTTTTCAAGAACTAGCCTGGTTACTTGAATTTTTTTTTCATATTTTAGAGAACTTCCCAGGATACATTGTTTTCATTATATTTTCACAACTTCATCTTTGTTCAAATGCATTTTTAAAAAACTTTTCAAATTCTTCTTTTAAATTTACATTTGCCTCAATCACCTTTACCAAGCAAAAGGATGAAGTATAAATCAATCATAAGAATTATTTCCCAAGTATTTGAGAATCTCAAAAATTTAATTTTGATATAGTTTTGGTTGTCAATCACAAATATGTCATAAGGAGGAGATTGTTGTCTCCTTTGAAGGGTTTCATAGGCCATGTTAGTAAATTGAGTTTGAGTTCTTTACACATTGAAGTTTTAGCACCTTTTGGTTATAATTTGTGTTAATCAACTTGTTGTTTAGTTTGTGTAAATTAATTAGTTTGTGAGTTTGCATTAACATCTTGTTTTAATCTTATTTTGGAACTTTTGCATGTCTTTTTAATCTCAAAAATGTCAATTTAAGGAGTCACTTAAGTTGCAACATCACTAATAAAAATTGTGTTTATTCTTAGTATCATTTGATAAGAATGCCTAAGGGTAAGTTAATTCACAAAAGAAAAAAATTAAATAAAGATGAAAATAAATAATTAAGGTTTTTTTAAAAAAAAATCATTGCAAGGTTCAAATTTTTTTTTTGATGTACACCAAAATCAATACAAACTTTATTTCATTCCTACACCTTTGCTTGATTTTTTTGGCAAGTGATGTAGTTTTGCAAATATGCATGTATACAAACTCTACAAACACATTTGAATCATTTGTAAAAAACACTATTTGTGTTGACATATTGGCAAATATTGGAAAAAACTTGCCCAATTGAAATCCATTAAAAACATTCTTCCAACCTGAAAATTTCACAATTTACAAATAAACTTAATGCATTAATCATTCCATTTCAATATGAGCACTCAACTTTCACATCTACAATGATTTTTTTTTTCAAACTATATGTTTGTAATAGCTTAATCATGTGTTTTGTGAGATAATTTAAAATAATTCAATCTAGTTAAATGTTTTGAATGTTTATTAGTTCCAAAAATTTAATGACCAATGGAAAAATATTACATGAACTCTTTTAAACATTGAAACGTCAAAATTAACAATGGCAAAATGACATCTTGCTAACATTGGTAATAAATATACAACTATTTGGTTATTTTCACCATTTAGGCAAAAAAATTGTGAATTTTTATTTTGTGAAATGAATAACATTTGAGGACATAAGATTTAAAATATAGTATGGAAAACATTCAAACAAAAGAAAATCAAAATCAAAACTTGTTTTGTATTGTAAAAATTACTTGAATGCTCAAAATTATTAACAAAAATGTATGACTTTGTTATTTTGAAATTTGGAAGTGCCAAAGGTCTAAACATGATAATATGGAACTGAGCAATTATAACCATTGTTTAATGCTTTATATTTCTAAATGATAAATTAATTTTACAATGTTCATTTTTTGGGATTTAGTTACACAAAAAAAATTGTAATATATTATGAGAACATATGAATAAATTTGAAATCAATCTCATGACTTCAAAAAAATTCAAAATGACTTTTGTTACTTAGAATGTTTTTTTAAAACTTAAAATATCTTTTTTTTTGAATTTTTAAAAATATCAAAATTAACATAATAAATTTTTTTATTGAATCATAAAAAAATTTTAATAATTTATTTTGACTTACAAATCATGAAAATAAAATATATATTTTTAAACATCAAATTAAGTGCTCACTTGATAAGGTGTTATTGGTTGATTATAGTGTGATTATAGCCCCAAATGTGATGATTAATCCATGAGACATACAAAATTATGAGATTATATTAAAGTTCGAAGAAGATTTGTAAGACATACATGAATGTCACCATCACTTTCATAAAAGTTAAGGAGTGGTCACAATTATAGTTCCAGGATTATCAACCGTCTTCATAATCATATATCTTTGGTGTGGACTTATAATACAAGGAGCCTTGTTGTGCATAGGACTTAATGTAGAAAGGACATTTAAATCTAGGGCACATCACATTCTTGGTTGCAAATTTAAATAAAAGAACAAGAGTTTTTAAGTAATTTAAACCAAGCAACATGGTCATGGCTCCTTCAAGTCCTATGTTCCCACCCCCAATGCTAATGTCCCAATTTGAAATCATATATCATTTACTAAAGGTGTTGGAGGGAATTTCATTGAAATTCAATTAAGTGCAACAAATTGAAAACATAGTGTTGTGCCCCAAATGGGAGAGCACTCAAAAGGCCAACATTACAAAGACTTATTAGACCAATCACCATTATTTATAAATAGAATAATTCATGGATTGTAATGTTGGAACAACCCATTTTCAAAATTGTACACAATATGCTTTGCAACCAAATTTATATCCATCCTAGAAATATAGATAATAAACATTGTCTTAGGTTTTGCATTTTGAAAATTAGAATTTACTAAACTATTGAAATATAAAAATTATAATAATTTATTGTCCACCTTGAAGATCATAGGCTTTAAACCCAATGTTTATCCATGACCCATTATAAGTAGATTGAAAAATTCCATTACTCCTTTCATGTGTAGTTTTAATGCCTAGTTAGAATTTTGAAATTATATATGTGAATATCTAGATTTCTTTTTTTTTTTTTAAAAGTTACATATATCTTCACTCACATAATATATAAGTTCAAATATGTTTTGTGAACATATTCAAATCTCAAGCATTTCAAGATTTCAATTCAAAGTGCTGATACACCAGAGTTGGATGGTACATGCATAATTGGTATCATCATCAGCTCATACAGCATACTACTACTACTACTAGTACTACAACAACAGCTAGCCAACATCTTTGCAACATTAACTTCATTCAAGAAGAAGAAGAAGAAGATGATGATGATGATGATGATGACGATGAAGAAGAAGAAGAAGAGGAAGAAGATGATGATGAAGAAGAAGAAAAAGAAGAAGAAGAAGAGGAAGAAGATGATGATGAAGAAGAAGAAGAAGAAAAAGAAGAAGAAGAAGAAGATGATGATGATGATGATGAAGAAGAAGATGAACAACATCAACAACAATACACAACAACGTGTGCAACTTGGAAGCTGTGCATGCCAGTAGGTCCTACAACAAAGCACGAACTAGCTGCTGCACTACTCAAAACAGTATTTTATTGGACACAACTCAATTCCTGAAACTGCAGGCTTAAGGAATTCTACATGCACTGGTTTACATACATGAAATCCAAATTGAATGCAAAGCTTTATTTGTAACTGTAATTTAGCACCTAAACAAAGCTAATTTGCAAAAGCTTTATTTGTAACTGTAGTTTAGCACCTAAGCTCCGAAGCCCTTCTTGATAATCTCGACTTCTGAAGTTGGGATTATGAAAGCCTTCGCTAGTACCGCGTCCATGATGGTTGGTTGAGCTCCGAACAAGGCATTGGCCATGAGCTGCACTCCAGGGTTTTGTGAATTCAATACACCAAGTGCAACTGCGGGAGACTTACCGATATTGAACTGGAAATGCACCAAACCTCTGGGGAAGACGTACACATCTCCCTTGCGAATCACGGCGGGGTAGAACTTGTCATTGGTGTCAACGAACCCTACGTATAGTTCACCCTGAATCACGTACAAAAGCTCCGTGGCTCTTGGGTGCGTGTGAGGAGGAAGTAAAGCGCCAACAGCGTAGTCCACACGCGCAACCGACAGACCCTGGGTATTGAGCCCGGGGAAGTTCACGCCTGCAAAGCCCGGGGTGATAGCAACGCCGATGGAGTTGTTAGTATCGCCTGCTTTCTCTAAACCCGTGAAAGCAAAATCGGCGCCAGTGACGGTGGCGGGGTCCTTGCACACCAACCCGTTGAAGAAGATCGGACTCGTCAAATCAGCCACACAAAAATCGTTGATTGGATCGGAGTCCGCAGCGATCACAACTGTTGTTGCCAACAGTCCCAATGCTACAAATGCAAACAAAAGCTTCCCCATATTGACAACCCACTACGAGCACAAGCGAGCACAAGATCGCAGACTAATCCCAAGAGCTAATTATTTGAGCAGATACAAAAGATTAAATCCGCAAACTTGACAATGCGATGTAGGAAACTGGACAATCTCTCTCTCTCTCTCTCTCTCTCACTCACATACACACAAGGGCAAAAACTGTAACTAGTCTCTCGGAGATTGGGGGTGATGACTGAGAGCTACGATCAAGCTCAAAACGATGCGAGCTACAAATGCAAAATCTGCCTGGTACTTATAGACTCCATGTTTTGTGCGATAAAGTTGGCACAGTGTTTCTGTGGCGAACCGCACTAGATATAAAAAAAGCTCCTGGCTATTAATAAAATTCTCTCAGATACAATCTGTATTGGAATTTGACATTACACCATCCACTGGATGCCCATTATTATTACTCAGTTGTGGATGAATCTCAACTGAGTTAATATTTGGTTTCACCTTCTTAACCAATTCTGTAGGAAATAGGTCTCATATATAGATAGGAAAATAGGTAAATAGATGGTTTATACACAAAAAAGGGCTGGGTTTTACTACTTGCCTGCTTACTAACAACCTCCTTGTGGGTTGTTAGTCAGTAGGTAGAAAAAAAAAAGCAACCGAGTTAACCATCAGGGTTAGTTAGGGAACTGGAACCCAACAGAAAACTGTTTGCTGACCACTTATCATTCATCCTGCAAGTTGCACTGGTGGGTGATGGTTTACTGTGGCCGGATTTTGTGCACCAAAAACCCTCTCAGACTCTCCAAAAGTTGTCATTTGAGGGTGGTTCCCAAGTGCAATTGCCCCCCTCTAGAGACAAGGGTGGGTGTGGTTACAGTGTAGTCTCCAATTCCAGAGGCTCTCTTTTTTTTTGAAAGAAAGAACTGGTGGGCACACATCAAAGAACCTACCCTAAACTGTCAGTTCTCTGATGAAAACCCCCAATTCCTTGAAAATGCTCAAAATTTGAAACCAGAGGTTCTTTATTTGATTCTGAAGTTTTTTCAGAAAACCCAAACCAGCAGTTCTGTGGTTGTATCAGAAAACTTCTTCTATTACTAAATTTTAGGAAAACAAAAAAACCCTAAACCCAAGGTCAAATTTACACAATGAAAGAACTGTTACAATGTACTCAAAATTGAGCTGAAAATAATTTCCACACAGCATTTTGTTGGGGTGTGGGGTGTTGCTCTGTTTAATACACAGCTGCAGGCATAATTCTCAAAGAGTGAAAATATTTTTCTACTAATATAATATTCCACAAAGATCAGGTGAAAAATTTGTGGAACATGTGATCACTTGTTAAAATACTCAAAGTCAAAACAATTCACAAGTTAGTATTGTTATTATTAGTATTATAAGTTAGAATTCACAAGATCAGGCTCTTTTCACAGCACAAGTGTTGTGGACTACAAGACACTGACTAGGTCCAAAATGACACACAAATTTTATAATGAAGTCTCTTGGAGCGTTCCTCTTCTGTGTACATGTTTTTAAAAAAGGGTTCCTCTTCACACTGTAGTCCCACCTTTTTAAAAAAAAATTGGCGAGATTTCTCCCCATAAAAAACGAAATTCAAAATTCAAAAAATTGAAAATCAAGTGATTTTGGAGTTTTTCAATGACCCAGAAATGAGGGGGGAAAAAAAGGACTAAAAATCGCCAGATTTCTATATTTGGTTTTCAATGTGTAGCCAAAATATAGAAAGATGATTAAGGAATTGTATTTTCATATTAGGTTTATAGCCGGAATTGGCTAAAGATTACCAGAGATGATCGCCACTTTTTCTTCATCTTTTTATGGATGGTTGCCACTTTGGCAAAAACCCAAACAAAAATTCTTTAAAAAAGAACACTTGCTGTGGTCTTGTAGTTAATACTGTCGCCAATTAGCCCCACTACTAGCAATAAATGCAAACAAAAAGCTTTGTCAGGACAAGCACCCGCGGGGCGCGCGCGCGCGAGCACAGGATTGCGCACAGGATTGCAGATGAGCTAAATTGAGCTACTACTTTTACAAGATGAAAATGTGCGTGGTGTCCAGAACTGGAGACAAAACACACTGCTCAAGTCCAAAGAGTCATGTGTACAAAGTGTGATCTTGCAGGGATCATTGGGCGGCGGATGATGACAGTATTGGATCAGATCTAGATCAAAAGCTCAAAAGATCACACAGCTTCATCAGCTGAGGTCTAATAAGCTAGTTACATGCAAAGTCTTCTGCTGTGTATAACTTATCGATGCAATTTTTTTTCATTTGTGAGCAATAAAGGAACAGTATTAAATCTGTCGCGAACCGCACTAGATAAAAGCTCGCCTGCATGATTCAATTCCGTCGCATGCTTGTCCACCTGCATGATTCATTCCTTCAGCTTGTTCTCTTTCTCTCTCTGCGTGCAGCATAACTTGCTTGTTTGTACTTTGTACCTCCAGTTATTAATACAATAAGACATGAGAAGTTTAATCTAGTGCAAAGAGAGACAATCAGTTTCAACGCAAGACGCTAAACGATTGTCAGACAAATCCTGTATATACCAGCTTTATGACAAGCTTGGGGATTTCGACATATCTGGATAGACTCATCTTGTAGACACTCTAGAGACCATATTCGACTCTTGTAAGCTACACAGACTAGAATCGATAGGGACTGTGTGGTCCATCCCCAGGCCAAGTTTCATATATTCTTTTTACACAAGTTCGATTTGTTGGCTCTCTGTCCACAGGGGAAGAGACTCCAAACATGCAGATCCGTGTTGAAGATTATTGGGTAAAATTTTCGCCAAACTTTAAGGAATTAATGTTTGGGTGAGAGCTGTTTCACATCCGTGGGCATATTTTTAGAATTGCTGTGCTTCATCTTATACAAGCCTGGTTCTGTAGTTATATAGTTATAACTTAAAGACTAACTTCCCTTATAACTAGAAATTTGAGGAGAGAATGTCTGTACAATTGAATTGTCATGCTTCAAGGGCGAGACCTGGCCAATCCATGACGTCATACTAGATGTCCAACATAATCTACATCTCCAATTTCATAAAGTTTTCAACTTGAAGACATGCAATTTCCACCACCAGCCCATGTCAATTGTTGCACACTGGAAAAAAGAAAAAGAAAAAGAAAAGGTTACAGTAAACCCAAGGATCCTAAAGGCACCTAAAAAAGACTTAACATATATTTATGAAGTCCCCAATTTTTGAGTTTTTTTTTACAAAATCAACCCAGGTGATGTAAATTTATATTCCGAACATGATTAATTGCATGTTCAAAATGAGCTTTGATGGGATATGTATTTGCACTTTGTGGCTCTCACAACAACACAATGGGAACTAATATATTAAATGTTATTAACACAAGCTTTGCACTGAGCTAATTTATCATTTGTATGCAAATGAAAGGGCATGTACATCTTCTTTTTTTGGGAAGTGCATTCCATTCAAGCATAGTATCAAGATTCAAAACCCTGGGCTAGTCTAAAGAGTTAAAGAGGAACTTGGTCCAAAACCCACTTGTTAAATTAGCTTTAACAAATGGATGAACAAAACTTTTACCATATGGGTTTTCAACCAAGTTTCTAATATATTTGTTTGACTATAATTTCTTTTAAAACTTGATCCTAAGCCTAAATGGAGTTCTTTTTCCCCCACCAACCTTGAGCATGAATGCCTTTTATGTACCTAAGAATTTTTATCATCAATTGATGAAAAATGATAGCTTGATCAAATTTTCAAAAAGCATGAACATTTTGAAATTGTAGATAATGAGGAGAATTAAACTTTGAATGGTGGGCATTTTCCACCTCTTTTCTTCTAAATTCAAAACATTCAACTTCAAGAAACTTATTTTTTGGCAGTCCCAGAGTTGAGATTGGTTTATCCTAGGCTTGTACTCGCCTGGGCTGTAGAAACTTTGATTAGGTTAAAACATTTACCTATGGTTCTAGTTCTTAATCTTAGGGTATAACTTAAAGGCTAAGAAGATGCACCTCCAATTTAAAAACCATGTTTAAAATTAATTTAAGAAGATGCAATTTTTAATTTAAAAATTAATTTTTTGTGAGTAAAAATTGACCCAACGATTCTAGGGTTCATTGTAAGTCAACTTCCAAAAATTTAATTGAATTGATTGAGATTGAAGTGAACTTAGAGGAGGAACCCTAGTCAAATTTCAAGGTTCATATAGATGAAATGAAATTATGGAAACATGATGATCATATATGTATTTAATTTTACAATAAGAATTTTTGTTTCCCATGTTGGCCATTGGAATAGTACTCTCAAGACTTATAATCAATATCATTCCATTAAAAATCATAAAATTAATATATTTATACTCTAGAAGTGAAATTTATATGAACCAAGAGGGAAAAAAAAAAAACTAAGAATCGGTTGTGAAGGAACCACATCTAAAAATATTATTTTAAAAAATCCTAATACCTGTACAATGAACTTTCTATATATATATATATAGTACACATAAATTACATGTATAGATCGAGCTTCTATTTTGAATCAAAAAATGCTGGCGACACAACTTTGCATCCAGGAGTATCATTTTGAGAATAAGCATGGAGCAATTTGAGATTGCTCGAGACTACTTAAAATTCATAGCAAAGCTTGTAATTCATGAAACTGGCATCTTCACTCACAAACTAATGAGAATTTTAGTGTACGTGCAGTATGAAAGAAGTTACAAGTTATTACGACATTGGGTCATGTGCGGGAGTCGGCAAACGCGGATCTAGAATTCAAGCTTGATTAATCTCTTTAATCATTCGTGCATGGAGATGTCTGCGGGTCTCAGGAATGATTCAAATCATTACTCATCATATACACACCGTTGTCCAGAATGCTATTATTATATTGCACTCGTACAAAACAGCGAGCTTTTTCTTTTTTGGCAAATGAACTTCATACAAGAGTTTATATGTATTTGCAACTCCGATTAAGTGTGCCACGACAACGGTCCCACCTACAACTAGTTGTAGCTGCTACATCTCATCGAACATGTTATTGGGCACTAAATTTCTGGAACGAGTTGAGGGAAACATTTAGACGAAATTAAGCACTCATATGACAATTACAAACATTCAGCGACCATGCACAACTATATGAATATGCTAGCTAGAAAATAAGTAGCTTCTTCAATTCAACTGCGAAAACTGTGCCTCCAGGAGCCAGGGACTTGATCCGGCTTACAGCCAAGAGCCACTAGATATTATTTGCCTAAAATTCTGGGCCTGATCATACAAGCCCTTGCATGTCAGCAAACTCTACAATGGTAATTGTGTGCCCGCATGACCAGTGTACAATTATACGCCGTAAGAATTGAATGCAAGTACCGTGCGTAGTTTTGCACTTAGGCTCCGAAGCCCTTCTTGATAATCTCGACTTCCGACGGCGAGATCCCGAAAGCCTTCGCCAGCACCGCTTCTTTGATGGGGGGTTGCGCCCCAAACAAGGCACTGGGAATGAGCTGCACGCCGGGGTTCTGTGAGTTCAATATAACTATGGTAACGGAGGGTTTCTTGCCGATACTGAGCTGGAAATGCACCAAACCTTTGGGGAAGATGAACACGTCTCCGGTGCGAATCACCGTGTCGTAGACCTTGTTGTTGGTGTCAACGAACCCGGTGTAGAGTTCACCGTCGACTACGTACAAAAGTTCGCTGGCTCTTGGGTGCGTGTGGGGAGGAACTACCGCGCCGACGGCAATGTCCACACGCGCAATCCCAAGACCCAGGGTGTTGAGCCCCGGGTAGCTCACTCCTGGTAAGCCCGGGGTGATAGCAATGCCCAGCGAGTTGTTGGTGTCGCCTGCGTTCTCTATGCCCGTGAAAGCAAAGTCAGCGCCGGTGACGGTGGCCGGGTCCTTGCACACCAATCCGTTGATTTTGATCGGACTCGTCAAATCAGCGACACAAAAATCGTTGATTGGATCGGCGTCCGTCGCGATCACAACTGTTGTCGCCAACAGCCCCAATGCTACAAATGTAAACAAAAGCTTCCCCATACTGACAACCCAACTGTGAGCACAAGCAAGCATAAGATCGCAGATTAATCCCAAGAGCTAATTTGAGCAGCTAAAGGATTAAATTCCTACACTTGACAGTATTAAACTCCTAGTACAATTGACAATATTGCGGTGTACACGCACACGCACACACACATGAAACACAAGTGCAAAGAGTGTCAAGGCTCTTGGAAATTGGGGTCGTGAACCAGAGCTAGGATCAGGCTCAAAAGGATGTGAGCTCTAAATGCAAAGAGTGCGAAATACTTATAGACGCCATGTTTTTCTGCTGTAAAAGCTTGTACAGTGTTTCTGTGGCGAACTGCACAGGAACAAAAAGCTCGTCATTAACTCGCTCAGATACAATCTGTATTGACTTTTCGATCTTTCTCCCTCTCGGTCTTTTTCTTTTGGGGAGGGGGGTTTCGGGGGCCGAAATTTCGCCAAAAATTCGACCTGAAAAATGTGATTTCAACTTATACAAAGGATTTCTCAGGGAGAAATTGGCCCAAATTCGCCAGATTTCAAAGAAAAATAAATCCAATTCGCCAGATTTTTATGATATATAAGGATTCTGAATTTTTTTTCTACTACTATATAGCCAAATCTGACTAAATCATCTTATCGATGCTTATCACTTCAGCTACATCACAAAATTGAAGAAAAAAAACTCTCTCTCTCTCTCTCTCCTGGCTTTGCTTTCTGCTGGACAAACTGCAATAAATTAAGGTGGGCATGCTTTTCCTCATGCCCAATCGCCTTCATTTGTTCGACTTCTTTTCTTTCTCTCTTCTCTCCATCTCTGCCTAACTTGCTCGTTTGTACCTGCAGTTAATAAGACACAAGTTTCATAATATTATCATGTGCATGTGACAGGGAGGCAGCAGGGTTTTACTAATTATAGCTTTTTACAAACCCAGGAATAATGGCATATCTGGATCAAGGTTTTTTTTTTCTCAATTTTGTGAGGTAGATGGGTTCAAAGATTTTTTTTTGGATTTTTTTTTGGGCGATCGTCCATGAGATGATTTAGCTAGATTTGGTTACATACTAGAAATGAAAGTTTTGAAAACAAACAGAATCCTTCTATATTCTTGGTCACCTACTGGAACGTATCATAAAAATCTAGTGATTTCGAAAAAAAATTCTTCAAATTTCAGGACAACTCCCCACAATTTTGGGGCTACAGGTAAGACAAGTCTTTAAATACACTGCCTTTGTTTTGTCCACAGTAACCAAAAATCACCAAGAAATAATAATAAGAATAATAATAATAATAAATAAGAAAGAAAAAAACCACTGATCTGGACAGACTATTGTAAATCCACTTTACTAGTGATAGAAGAAAATTGAGAAGAGCTGTGGGGTCCATCCTAAGGACAAATTTCATTTTCTTTTCCACTTTCATTTGTTGGCTTAACCCAGAGGGGAACAGAACGGACTTTGCATCAGTGTAACATTTTTCTTTTATCAAATTCTATTTGGGGCCCAATCATCTAGACACGGTAGGGTAGAGAGGCTGGTCATAGTACACTTCAAAACAAAGAGGAACTCGATTGCATCTGAGGTCGAAAGATGGACTGTAAAGGAGGTCTGGGTGCACCAGTGCGCTTTAGATCAAGTGCAATTTGGACTTCAGACACAAAAGTTATGGGCTCTAAAAGGTCTCAGCCTCATTGCCCCCAAAA
>Ga0209208_10003256_pt1 | contig 23319 bp, 20 predicted proteins | sample S1TSphfallax_3_FD_187694 | JGI IMG/M metagenome (GOLD analysis project Ga0209208, IMG submission 187694) | Host-associated microbial communities from peat moss isolated from Minnesota, USA - S1T2_Fd - Sphagnum fallax MG (SPAdes) (version 2) | ecosystem: Host-associated > Plants > Peat moss >...
ACATGGGCGATTATTAATTTGACACAATAACACATTTATTAAAATATTCAATATTATGGCAAGAAGATAAAATGCAAGCAATACCCATTTGTAATCACTTATTATGAATGCCAAAAACAATACTCACCTTTTCAACCTAAAATCATATTTTACATCTGGTAATGCATTACCTTCAATTGTAAATTCAATTCTTCGTTGTGGACATGATGGCAATTGTCAAACTTGAAATTAAAACTGCAATGTAAACCCATGTTGCATTACTTACATCCATAAAAGCAAATCATCATTGTGATGACAAAAGGTGACAATATTCACATCTAGAGGTCAAAACCCCCACTGGATGGAGTGGGGTATTATGCATAATATTCATATTGGTGTTCGTTAACCTTCAATTATATTATACTTTAATCCCTTGCAATACCTACATGCAATACCTTAAATATCACAAAAGACGAGAAGGGTAAACATTATTCGCATTTTCAATTAGTGATTTTGTACAACCAACTTGTAATACTCATAATGTATAAGGTAGTAGATTAGTTGGAAATTAAGCAAGTGTGCGATAACCACCTTTATATGACATTTGAGTCATATGTTCCTATTTGGCAATTCTAGAAGATATGTGCAATATAGTTTTAACAATCAAAACTCAAATGGTGAATGAATGTTTAACTTTCAAACCCTACATGTTCATTGATACAAAATTAAAGCATTAACACATAAATAATATATTTTATGACACTATTGTAATATTATGCACATTTAAGTAATGGAAAATTAATATGGCCAACATATACAATTGGTTTGTCTTTTTTTTTACTTGTGAACTGTTTTCTTATGGATATTTCCATGTTCTAACATCATTTCATGTTAATTTTCATCCATTGCATTGAATTCCCAAGTTCATATTGATGCAATGAAAGACCATGTCAAGTGCATGATTTCACTTTTCTTAGAAAGGCAAATACTTCATACATTTGTTGCAATCAAACACAACAATGATTTTGCATGGTCTATGAGTTGAACCCCATTTTTAAAATTTCATTAATGATTTTTTGCATGGGGGTGAATGAACTTGAAGGTTGGTTTTGATCCTTCTCTTTTTCAATAGTGGGGGATGTATCATTTGGTGGGGTGAAAACACACTAAGCCCCCCCAAAATTGTAATCACAAGTATAATGTTTTTGCAATTAAAGTTTTTGATAACCTATGGACATCACATTTTGGATTATTTTTTCTTTTCAAAAGTATATTTGATTAGCTTTAGACTTAATCTAATCCATTATTTTAAAAAGTCCAAAAAATATTGAAGAATTGGAATGTATGGTGTATATTTGTGATAAAATAGTACCCATCACAAAGTTTGAAAATTTGAATATGTACTTCAAAACTAGGGTTGTCGATAGAATTCTTGGGTGAATTCTTTTGGGTGCAATCATATTAACATGTACCATTAACATTTGTAACCATTGCTTAATTTTTTTGAATTTTAATTATAAAAATAAAATAAAATAATTTTTATGAAATGATATTGTAATCACATTATGTACATATCATAAAAATTTGAAATCAATCTAATGAGTGAAAAATATGTAATTTACACTTAAAAAAACTTGTAACCATTGCTTAAAAACAATTTTGACACTAAAAGCATAATTTGAAAAAAAAATTAATGAAAAAATTTGGGATATTTTCAATATAAAATTTAAATAATAATATAAAAAAACTTTAACTTTTTTTCATTTTTTTGAATGATGTATTAAAAAGATTTTAAAAATATATTTAAAAAAACAAAAAAATAGTGGTCTAAGGGGGCACACATGGCTCCTTATAGTGTGGTTGGACCTTTTTATGGTGTATAATATTGATATACATCAATTAAATCTAGAAAAAATTTAAAATTAATTTTTTGTAGATGAAATTCCATTCAAAAAATGTGTTTTTTTTCATTTGTTTAACAATGAATGCAAAACAATATATATATTTTAAAGAAAAGACCACTACCATATCAAATATGAGGAGATTTTATACATGAACATTGCATTATTTTTTCAATTTTCTTTTGTTTAGTAATGTTTCATGAACCACAAACAAGAAGCCTTATGGCCATTGACAAATTGTAAGTTATATATTTTATGTGCATTGATTTTATCCAATCCTCTTCATCTAACCATTTTATCAAAATTAATTTTGATTCAAAGTGAATTTTGAGATCCAAAATGTTGTTGTGCAAATTTTAAAGTTTTTTGCTTGTGTTTAGGATAACCAAAGGTTGTCATTAAAATTTTAACTTACTTTGTACTATAATACTTGTTATACATCATCTTTTTTGAACAAAAGTGGTTCACCTTTAGTGTAATTTCAATTGGTGTCATAAGTCCACACATGTTAGCAACCCATGGCTCTTCAAAGCAATCTTCATCGGTCTCCTCATCATCAAATTCACTATCATAAATGTGCAAATAGCTAAGGTTTAGAGACATGGTGGCAAAACCTTCATAATCAAATCCATACCATGTCCCACAATATTGAATGATGTTTTCTTTAGTGAAATTAGTATGTGTAAGAAGAATAAACAACTTGATGTTTGCACAAGTTTCCACACATCGTCCATTCAAATGTGCAACAAACATACTTGGTGAAAGAAAGTGGGACCTTGTACGTCATATTTGGATGTTGCTGGCTCCATCCATGCATGGTTAGTTTTGTTCAAATCATTTATCCCATGGATGATATGGGTGTGAGAGATCAATGTGGCATTCGCAATGCTCACCTTTACAATTCCCATAGGTTGGTATAGTCTAGCATGTTGTTACATTGTGTTGTGTTTCCTAATTTTGTTGAAATTATTTTTTAGCTTGAAATTTTTTGTTTTTTTTTTTCCACTTCTTGAATCACTCATCGGTTGGAGTTTTACTAGTGAGAGTAGCTTTGGTATTAAAAGTTTTAGTAGGGTTGACATTCCCACAACCATCCCACAACAAGGTTAGTTCATGCAACAATCGGGTGTTTCCAAATGGACCATATTTGCCATCTTTGTGATCTTTGGTGAGCTTCACAATTGTGTTATTCCTTCTACATTTTTGGGTTTGTAATTATTGCATGATGGTTTTTTATAATTTTTCATATAAATAGGATTGAGGCTTTGATCCTTAAGATCCTCAAATGCTATTATTGTTGGATTTGCAAGGCTAACTCTCAGCATGGGAGATGTTACAAAGGCTACCAAGGGCTTGGCTTGTTGCCTAGTTTGGTTTGGTGATTTTTTTTATTGGCACCCTTTTGCTCATCAATTCACATTTGTGGTGTTAAGTCTCTTTTGTTGTTTCTCTTGTTATGCAAGCAAATAGGAGAAAACTTAGCTTGTTTGAAGCAAAGCTGTGCATTTTCACTCTCTTTGTTGGGCCAGGGACTATGGGCATTGAATCCAACTTTTGGAAGTTTTACCTTATTAGAACTGGTTTCACATTAGGAGAACCGGTTTCACATTAGGTGAACCGGTTTCTTTGGTGAAAGTGTTTAGACGGTTTAGATTGGAATGGATTGTTTTTTGGTGTTCAGAGTGTGGACACAGTAGGTAGATGTACAACATCTTATTTATTGGCAGGACCAGTGTGTGTGTGATGCCTTGTTTCTATCCTGCAAGTGAATCTAATAAGGGAGAGGACGGATACAACATTGGCTTTAATTCTAACACTCACAATCAAACTTGTTGGGAATTGTTGTTGTTGTAAGGATCAGTTACCTCCCTCTAATATCAATCTCTTGGAACACATTGTTCGTGTGAAAAAAAATTGTCTCACTCTAGTGTGCATCTTGCATATGTTGTGTGGTTGTAAGCTGCTCAATGCTGTAAAATGATCACCCAACAACATCACACATAAAAGCAACCGACAATCTAAAGGATTACTTGGAAATCCAGTAAGTAGAATGATGTGCTCACGACATGTCATTGATGCCACGCATGCCATATGCTATGCTATAAGCATTTGTGGGACATGGCTGTGGAGTGTCTCTTCCAACTACTGACCTTCTTTTGAAGGCATTGGTGCATATACTTCTCTGATTGGCAAGGTGAGAGAGATCATCACTCTTTCACAATTTGTTGGAAAGATGCACGTTTATTTAATTATGCTTCATTTCTTTTTAGCTGGCAACTGCTAAACTATTCAGCTTAAGAAAACCAAGTTTTCCTCAAATCATCTCTTTTGCAATTGCATTCTAAAGTGATAGCTTCGAGTGTTGATGTTTGGAGGCCCTATCATCCTCAAAAAAATTCAAACCAATTTAGTTGAGAAACTAGGTCTAGTTTCATTTCCATATTATTTCTTTGGAGAAAAAAAGAAGTAATTAGACAAGTAAAAGATTTTCACATACTGCCCCCCCAAAAAAAAAGAAAAAACTCAAACAAGAAATTAATTTCAAACCGAGTTTCCTCCATCATTAATTAAGAAACATAATTAATTTTACCACATATCAGCCACATTCTAAACTGCTCATTTCCAAAAATAATAATATTAATTTGATTTCATTAGATACCCAATGTTATCAATTAATGATTAGGCCGCTCTTTTTGTATCATTTAATTGTCACTTGTAGTGGGAAGCAACAAGGGGGACCCCAAGTGCATAAATAAATTTTCAAGGATTTATGTGAGCCAGCATCCACCAGTGCACCATCCATTGGAAATCCATTATGAACCAATTGTGGATGAACCACAAATGAGTTCATCCACAATCAAGGTAAACTCATCCTCTAAACCCGCCTACTTCACCCTTCCACAACCTGTGTACACCCTAAACCCTATTGGTGTGGCCTGTGTTGTTGGTCAGCAGCACAAATGTGAACATGACCTTGACAATAGAGCTCAATTGTGGATTTTTTTTAATAAAACAGGTTAATTTTGAAAATTACTCAAAATTCAATATTCCCCCCACCTTTAGGCTAAAAATTACAAAACCGCCTTCAAGAAATCTCACTCATCAAAGGCTTTCCAACAACAATTCCTGTGCTATCAAGAGCTCACCCCAATTTCTCTTAAATATTAAATATTTGATTTTATTGAATTTCTTTGACATTTAAAAAAAGTTCAATAACTCTTGTGTTGTAGTTATAAACATTTACCAAACCATCTTGGTGCACCCGTACTCATTGAGGGCTTTCCAACCATACCAAGAGCATGGCATGGGGAGGCATGGTTTGGGAGACCTAAACTTGACCAAAAAACACAAAAGAAAAACAATACCTTCCTTAATACTGTAGTTGAATATCAGGTTGGTTGGGTCTTTGCGGAGTAATTATTTCATTTTGAAGGTTCCATTTTGGCAACTAAATTATTCTCAAATATTTCAAAAGATGCTTCATTTTCCTTCACAAATTTTTAAAAAAAAAAAATCTTTAAGAAAAATTAATTTTGAAAAATTTCAGCCTGTTTAAAAAAATTATATAATTTTTGTGGAACCTGGGATTCAACTAGGGTATATAGAGTGCATGCATCACCTGGGTCCTAGTTCAATAAGAGCCAAGCAAGGGAGTCTGAAGACCTAACTCAAAAGAAAATAAGCCATCTGCAACTAATGTTGGATGTTAAATAATTCTGGGAAGGTCAGTTGAAATATTAATTAATTAATTAATTTGTTCTCATCCTCCTGACCTAGGTCCTAGGTCAATAGGCCAAGCAACTGGGTTGGAAAGACTCAAGGAAACTAGATACTACTTGGTTCTGGTTGCAGGGTCAGAAGTTCTAGGTTGGGGAGGCCACTTGAAGGTGATGTTATAAAGGGCAAAAGGTCACATAGAAAAAAAGGTCTCTTATTCCTTATATCAGACTTAAGGAATAGAGAGACCTTTTTGCCAGGCCTGGCAAGAAGAGGGTCATATATCACTCTTGCCAGGAGACTACATTCTGTCATACAAAGATCCCACTTGCAGGACCTGGGTCCTAGAGGTTGAGAAAAGTGGTCTAGTGACAAAACAATGAAACAACCACTTTTCTTCCCACTTTGGGAAGACATGGTTGGGAAGCTTCATTCAAGTGGTCTAGTGATAAAACAAGAAACAACCACCCAAGAAACCAACCAACCCAGAAAAAAAAAAACCCCTAACTAGACATAAAACCTTAACTAACAAGATATGTATATGTATGTCACTGTAGCAAGGTCCATTTCAGTTCATAATTCTACATATGAAAACTTCTTGCAAAGTGCATTTCAGTTTATAATTTTGCATATGAAAACTTCTTGCAAGTGTTACCAAAAAAGAAGGGGAGGTGATTTTGAAATGGTCCTTGTCATTTTGAATGTAAGTTCACCAAGGTTTATTGAAAACTTCCAAGGAGCATAAAGGAGGTTACAACAAATATTATTCTTGGACCAAAGATCCTTCTAGCCAAACAAACTTTACAATCCTAACATTATGAACTTCAAGGGATTACACCTTTCTTGATTTCTTTTCAAGGAGCCAACTGGTTGTTGATGAGTGTGGCAACTCATCATTCAACAACAAAAACCTCACAAATGCTACCCCACCATCATTGTGTAGTTCCATTCAAAAGTTGGACAAATACTTAGAATAGAGCAAGTAATTGTGACAATTTAAACCTCACAATTTCCTCTTGTTCCAAAATCATCGGAGCTCCCACTATATCATAGGTAATCTTTTTTCAGAATAAATCACATTACACATTCACACCGAATTCCCCAAAACCTAACATGGACGATGACTACCACCACAATTGCTCTTGAAATTGCTAGACTCTTTCATCACTTCCCTTTATTTGGTCCCTAAATACAAACTCTAGACCTCCTACTCCCTTCCTGACACTCATGGCACAATGAAAAACAAGTGCTAGGTTTAAGAGAAGAAGAATTCCAAAGGGGCATCCGTCCCCAACTGATTCCTATCCCAAAAAAAGAAAACTCCACACTTCACAACTTGAAGAATCAAAACTTAACTTCTTCCATACTCCCCAAAAAAATTGCCTCCTCCTTCCTCCTCAGCTAGCTTCATATAGTTTTTCCTCGTCCACATCCTTCCGCTCCCTTGAAAGCACAATACCAATCATTTCCAAAAATCATGACTCACATTCATCGCAAAGATTGTCAACTGAGCAACAAGGATTCTACTCCATCACTGAAACTAGCTCACCAAAGCTGCTCCATTGAAGAGCAACATTAAACACAATAACCTACAAAACAACAAAACAAAGCCAAAAACATAAAAAGAAACAAGAAACTGGACTTTTGACATCCTTGAAGCATAAACTGCTTCCACATCATCTGCCACCCATGTGACTTAGGGTTCCTACTTTCATTCATGCTCATCCACAGAATATGTTTGACACTATTTTAGGTCACACAAGCTGCATTTTTCAATTTAGAATTTTTACATATGGAAAGAACTTAGAAGCTTTCAGAATATATATATATATATGGTTTGGTCAACTTTGGATCTGCATTTTGTAGATTGTGTACATGGGGGGATGATCTGTTGTTAACAAAGAGAGAACCCATTTTCAAGGTTGATAAAACTTGACTAATTATCAAATGTGTTTGTTATTGGGAGAGATCAAAGACATGCAAACAAAGAAGAAGAAAGGTGGGCTGTTTTGGATCTCATTTGTGAACAGTACTTGAAGGGTATTATGTACATGCATGCATTTAGTATCTTTGCAGACAACAAAATTTCTTCAATGATAAACAGCTGAAACCTATCTCCACAAAAAGCATGACTCAAAGAACAGTTTGTGTTGTGTTCCAGAAGGATGAGATGGTTGATGTCAAATTGGAGTTGATGTCAAAATTGAATTCTCTTGTCCGAGAGAACTTCCCTGGTTTGTTGTTGTTTTTGTACATGAGACATGATGGAAATGATGTCCAGCAGCAGCACCAAGTTTCTTCTCATCATAAAACTTCTTGGATGTATTGAGAATGCTGTAGTAGGGTTTTTCCTAAAACCTTACAAGCCTAAAACCCCACCTGCAAATCTGGCCATTTTACTGGTATGCATTTTAGATCCAGCACTCGTGAGCTCTTTGTCTTCTCTGCTTTTGCAAATTCTCCCCCTCTCCGGGCCTGCATGATGTGACTCTCTTGCTAGAAGGGAAGAAAGAAATAAAGAAAGCCAGATGCAATTGAGACTGGATTGTGATATTTTTCTCAGTTGTTGTGTTTTGTTTTTTTCGACTGTTGCGTAGAGAGAGAAGCTTCTAGGGAAGCCTTGGAGCCACGTTTTCAAAAACTTGGACACCCAAGAAAACGTGAAAGATCACAGGACCCATGATTGGCCCAGGTAGCTACACAACTAATTCTGTTGTCTTCCTCGCAGCAAGTTCTGCACCTTCTCTGGAAGAGTTGTTTATCCAGCGATGATGGGTAAGGATTTTTGGCTTCAGATTACTTCTGTGAAGAGATTGAGAAACTTGTCAAAGCATAGCTGGACTGTCGAGTCTTTTCTAAAGCGTATGGAATGGTGAGTAAGTATAATGTGGCCACAATGTGCTATGATTCTGCAGCTGATAATTGTCATGAGAAAGAACAGCCTGCTGATCGAGATGCTTTGGGCCTGAATGGAGAGCTCATGAAGAAGTCATCCAGAGGCTCAGAAATGCATGATTAGACCACTGTCAAAGGACAACTGGATGTAATGACCTTGAGCTCATTAATGTTTCCCTTTTAGTTGTGGAGAAATCTCTTCTGTATGACGTTTTCTTCTTTCATTGCATGTCTATGCAGTTTGGAGATACTCAACAATGATCTATGTTGATCTCTTTTGCCATGGTTATTATATAGGCCATTGGGAGCTGATCAATGGGGAGCCATGGTAGCTTGTCACGACCATTCATGATGAAGGTGATGGTCTCACACTTTGTGAGTGACACTCATGAGTTATGACCATTCTTGTCTTGTTAGCTTTCTGGAACTGACACAATGGTCACCTTGAAGTGTGGTGTTTCTATGCATTCACATATTAGATTATGATCCTGTTTTTCATGACTCTCATCTGAGTGTGGTTGAGTGCAGCTGAGAGGGATATCCAAGATGATATGCTAGGGCACTTGAGCACAGTGATATCACAGATGAAGGAGATGTTAATTGATATGAACACTTGAAACTCAATGGTATGTTGTGGTATTCAGGTCCAGATTTGAAGTTGCTCTGATTAGATTCTGTATGTGCTGCATACTCTTGACTTTTGTTTATGCGTGAGCAAATAAATCAAATTCCAATACTAGAGTATCATTTTCTTTGGAATGGAATGGCTCATCATTCTCATTCCTGAGCTTCAAAATGCAACGGTTTGCTGAATATCCACCTGCAATTTTCACACGCAAGCTCAAGGTATAGATCATCGGTCAGATGATATCCAGGACCTCAATTCTCAAGTCAGTAGGGCAAATGTGAGGGGGCAGTAACTATTTGGGAGATAGTTTGTCCACTTTATTGGTTTGGGAAGTACCTGGAGGTGAAATGTCTACAACTGTTACTTGGTCACGAGGTTTGTCAGATTTTTTCACAACTTACAGAAAATTCCATAGTTGGGTTGGGGCCACTGTCTAGGTTCAGGACGGGAACTTGATTTCCCATGTATAATATAGCAGGACTGAAAGTGGGCAACTGTGAAACACAGTGAGAAGTCTATACCTAAGTGTAACAAGCACTCTGGGTCTTGAGCATTGTTTTTTCTGTAGGGTTGTCACTTCTGTAAATTTGATTGTGCAAGTGAATGTACAAGTGGGCATTTCATTCAGTTCTTTTGTGTTCTTCCAGAATTGGTGAGTCATGCATCAGGTTTTTCTGGTTAATATCTTGGTTGATTTGTTGCTTCTTTTCCATACATGACATTCTTTGAGTCCCAATTGCATATGCAGTACCAAGTTTGGCAAATGGTGATCAGAAGGTAATGTGCAATTGGAAGTGGAAGCCATCAAGCTTCTTAATCATTGAAGAAATGATGAGTCTCCTCCCCTGTTGTTGATGTCTTTTGATTTCTCTCTTTACATCATTATCAACATATCAAATTTGAAGCATCCTTTGAAACAATTTTTTGACAAGGTGGATTTTGGTATTTCAAAGTATGATTTGTATGATTCATATGCTTCACATGGATTTTGATGTTTCAAATCTTGCAAAACTTGGGAATAATCAATGGTTCTAATTCTATAAGTTCTTAGGGCTTTGTAGATCTAGAGTGTTCTGTATATAGCTCATATGGTGAGTTTAATTGGTTTGCTATTGGACAAAGGGTTCTTCAAAGTTTCTTTTAAATCAAACTAGAGGTTTTGTTTATCTAAGAGAGATATGTTTTTCTTTTTCTTTTGGAATCTTCAAAATAATCCTTTCAAAGGTTTCTTCATCCTCCTTAATGGGAGGCTTTTTTCTGACTTTTTTCTAAGGTCAATTTATGACTCATAATTCTTGTTTCTTCTCATGTTTTCTTATGTGGCAAATGTTACAGCCTGATAAATGTCCCCCTTAAAGAGTGAAAGCTAGAAGTCCATGTGTGTGTATGTCCGAAATAGACATTTTGAGCAAATGGGGTGTCATTCTTTCCTTAGGACATTTGGTTTATGCCATGGTTGTTGACATTGGACTAAGAAGATTGTAATGAGCAGTTACCCATCCAAGTTTAGATATCTAGACAGTATGTTGGGTACAATGCAAGTGAGAACCAATTCAAATACAACAAAGAAGGCTATGAGGTGTTATATATAAAAACCTAGCTTCAAATTTTTTTTGTAAATACTCAAGTTGCACATGCATCATGCACACTCTATAAAGGTAATATTCAAATCCAACCCTATACAAGCAAAAACTGCATTTGTAATCAAAGGATTGACGTGTTACTTCAGGAGCAAAAGCAGGACCACCAAACCAAAGCAATAATGTGAGGAAATTTCAAGATTTATGTCTCTTCAGTGTTGAGGAAAGACACTTATTGAGTGGATTTGTCTTTTGTCAAAATCATTCACATCTTTTGCAACTACTTTTGCGGCATTTTCTTCAGTTTTGTGCACAAAATATACAATCCTGATCTCTGGCAGAATGTCACAACTACAAAGTCAGATCGAAAGCATGAGGATTAGGCCAGCTTTTGCAAACTTGCTCCTGAGCCATGTATACTTAAGCTTTCTTAGATCTTTCGGTCATGAAATACAAACTCTTCACGTCAGGGGTTAGGACCTGATTTATATGCAGATGCAAAATGGGTTTCTCTAGATGGAAATACTGTTGGGTACACCCATGCCAGTCAATCCAGGTTTGTCAGATTTCGGGTACAACAAAGTGTATGGCACTTTAGTTGGTCCCCACCGATTTGGGAATCTCTCTGTCGTTGCATTCCTCTCCTTAATAGCTTCCCCTGCCTTCTGCAGCTTCTCATCAAATTTCTGGAATGCATCCAGCACCTGCATGAGATGCACAAAAACAAAGTGAATAAATATTAAATTTACTGAAATCACTGAAGAGATTTTGGACACTAGAAAAAAACAGCTCTTGTCAATTAGCATGTGGTCAATTGCTCCTTTGGAGGAGGTAGTACAAGGTTCAGTACCTGCTTGTTGTCTGTCCATCCCTCAATAAAACTTTCCCCTATGTACTCTTCATCCTGAGCATGCTTGGATAAGATCTCCACAATAGCCATGACAATAGTTGTTTGCCATGGTCTCCCATGGGATTGAAGGAAGAATTGCTCAGGTGACGAGAGCAATTGACTATGCTCCTTAGTACCCACCTCTGGGACAAGCCTCCTCATGATAACTGGCACATTAGGCATGTATCCAATATATGCATATTGTCCAAAGTTGACAGCCGCATGATGAGCTGATGATATCCATATGATAGTTGTCAAGATCTCTACCAAGTTAGCCTTGGAGTTCAACGAAGGCCATCCGGGTGCATCTTTCTTATCAGCATGTCCTTTAGTCCGTATTTCTGACCACCATTCCTGGAGCTCCATGTCCTGTTGCACTATTTTGTCACTGGCATAGTAGACATTAATGTAATCGGTCACCCAAGACTTGAATGCACACCATAGGTCAAGACCATCCCGTGCATATGGGTAATCCTCAAATTGCAGTTTTACTCCACTCTCAGATGTCGCATCCTTCACAGCCATCCCCCTGCTCCCAAATGTACAAACGTTTTTCATGAAAATTGCTAGTGCCAGAAAATGTACATTTTTTAACATGAGAATTGCCAGTGCAAGAAAATGTATTATGGGTGAAGATTGGAGAAAAGGATTTGAGTTTGAAAATACACATCCATTTTGTGAATCTGGAAGAATTGTGAAATATATTCATGAAGCTCAAGTATATGTAAGTACCTCTTCAGAAGGTCATTGGGTAGTCCCTGTTCATCAAAGCGCCACAGAGCACCATAAAGCAAAGAGCTTATTTGCATCGCGAATTTCCCAGGGGTGAAACATTTCTCAATAACTCCATTAGCACTGATGAGAAGAAGCCGGGCTCTTGCATTAATATTCATAGTATTCTTGAAATGAGGTTGCAAAAGAATGTTCAGAGGATGCATTACACTAAGCTGTCTGTTTGTGGCAATGATGAATGGCTCCACTGATGCATGCGTACGTGTCCTGCAATTGACCAATTACACAATCGCCCCGACATCAACATCATGTGCTTTGCTGATTGATGCTAAATTTTATGCAGAGGGTCAAACAGACAGAGCTAGATAAAACCTAAGTTCTAATTACTTCTAGCACTTGGATCCAACCCGCATGTTCTCTCATTATGGACAATGTCAATTGGAATGTAAGTTCTCCAATGTAAAGTTGGTTATCAATTTAAACTCTGTAAAAAAGAAAATTGCTGCAAAATGAGGCTACAATTTAACATACCAGTGGCTGTAAAGTTGATGGACTCCTGCATCATTGGTGCATACATGAGCTTTGGCAAGATCCCACATCCAGTCCCGCTGGTTATTCTTGGGTGGAGTGAACACTCGCTTGCCACGACCAGTTGAGTCTTCTAATGCCAACTCAATAGCGCACGGCTTCAACACATTCTTCTTGTTCAGGAAGAAGATAGATCTGGTTGCATAAGTCTGGCTGTCAAATGATTCAAGCTCATTGATTTGTTTAACAACCGGTAGGTACAGATCATGATAGTCCAACACATAGAGTTTCTTCGCTTCCAAAGCCTGTTAAGAACAACAAAAAGAAAAATAAACAAAAATTCATCTATGACAATCAGTACTAACTGAGAGCAACGAGAGTTCAGGAAAAAAAGAACACTTGTTATAACCTGTATAATGAATGATCTAGAGTGCTCACCAATGCTGGGCTCTCTTTCCTTGCTGAAGGAAAAATCTCAAGAATCAAGTGATCTTTAGATCATTGGAAAAGGACTCAATGTGAGCTTATGACTTAATCAGCTCGCATTTTGCCCATTTAAAATAAATAAATCATGTATTGAGATCAGATTATTAGTTTTACCTGCTCAACGGACATTCCCTCGAGATATGGCTCAATATGACTGTGGGTTATGGCTGAGGTTGGATCACCATATCTTCCTTCAGGATCATTCAGCTCGCTGACTATCGGGAAAGACTGATCAATGGCAAAAGACAGCACATAGTTAGCATACTGTTGTTGTACTGCTTCCAGAAAAAACACCAAGAAGTTTCATTATGTCCACAGAAAGTCTTAGAACTAGCTGAAACAGAATCCAAAATTTACTAGATGAATTTTGTCCTGGATATGACGAGAAGCTGATAATTGATAAATTACAACTGAGGATTTGCAATTGTGCATGGACAACCCAAGACTGCATTTGTGACTTCATTAGTTTTGAAGTTCCAAATAAGCCTTTTTTGTTTCAAATTTTACGCTGTAAAAGAATATTGAAACGGAAGTGGGATAAAAGTAGGATAAAAGAAATCATCATCATCGTCATCACAAAGGGTGAAGAACATGATTTAACTGTGAGAAGCTTGATAAGAATTGGGTTGTTTCCAGCAATTCTCTGACGAGCGAATTCTTCATCTTCCTTCCAACCCTCCTCATTGTCTGCAATACCCACATAAAGAATTTTCCTTTGTATATTGAGTCATGCTTATTCCTATGAAACTGCCTGGAGCTCCTGTTGTCAATGCTTGTTCACAAAGTGGGTTATGCTCCATTAACACCCTTCATTTTCTCCCAAAAGTTTTCAAAATTCTTCATCATGAGGTCACAAAGTATAACACATTCACAAGGCAGAGTGCAGCAGAGTGGGTTACCCTCCAATAACACCCTTTTTTTTTCCCCAAAACTTTTCAAAATTCCCACCCAAATTCCTGACATCTCAAAACATGGAATGACGTCAAGGCTGGCCCTTCTCCTATACAATATAAAACTAACATTGACCAAGAGATTTATCAACTCCACCACAGTTGCTGGAAACATGCTTCACAGTTTATGCTCTTGGTTTGGATCAAATGCTTCACAATTTGCACTCTCGGCTTCAATGAAATGCTTAGACTGAGAAATGCTTGAATTACTGATGGTTCAAAAATTTGTTTGGTGGTGGATTTCTTGAGCAAGATCTGCTCCTGCCAAGAAATCATCAAATCTACAAGAGAGAAATCACAAGAAGCTTCAGTAATGTGATGGGTAGTGGACTGGTGATTTTTTTTTCCCCCAACAGAATGTGTTGCTTTCTCAACAAAAAAAATTGGGAAAATTTTGGAAACTTCTGTTTTTTTAGTGCAAACTTGACTAATTTTGCTAACTTATGGAAAAACTGCCAGATTTTTTATATCACAAATCTAGAAGAAAAAAAAAACCCTAGCACTTGCGGTGACATACTCACAACAAATGAGAAGTTACCTACGGTATTTGAGAATTGCTAGTTCACAAATTGTTGGGTGGATTTGTTGAGCATGAATTGCTGCTGCTGCTAAGAATTCATGAAATATTGTAGGGGAAAAAAAAGGAAAGAAAACACAGTTGTACTTGGGAGCTTCAGGAGTGAGAAGAACTCACACGAAATGACTTGAGGGATTGTGAATTTGAGGACATCTTGGCGATCATCAGCACCAAGGTTCTTGACAACTTGGAATGGATCCATCTTCTGGGTCTGATCCTTGGTGTCCTTAACTTGTTGCAGCTGCTCGGCAAGGTGAAGCCCCTCTTCATACAAGTTCCTCACCTCCTTGAAGCTTCTGAACTCGTTGTTGCCACCGCTGAGAAGCTGCTCTATTGCAGGCACCAGATTATGAGCCGCAGAGGTCAACTGGTCCACCAGAAAATCCGACTGCTTCACCCCATCAAAGATCTCGTCTCTGGGAATGTAGAAATTCCTCAGCACCCTACGCTCCATCGTTGGATCTGCATGCCAATTGCAAAACCCCAGACGTAAATACTAGATCAATTGCAACAAAAATGTTCAGTACGTCACTAAGATCGTGAGATTCTTCTTCAAGCAAGCACACATAAGAAGAAGAAGAGGAAGTGTTGAACACAATGAAGAATTGAGGAAGAAGATCTAGAGAAAAACAAAAGGAGCTGAATGATTTGGGCAGTGGGGTGGGGGGGGAGCTGGAGCTTCTTCTTCTTCTTACCGACGTCGTAGACGGGACGACCAGTTCTGCAACGACGCGGATACGGAAACTCCTCGGAGCCACCCAAGTTGGGTCTCTTGTCTTCCGGTTTGGTAGGATCACCCAAGTCGTTGTAGATGGCGTAGTCGTAGATGCGATCCCACACTTGTCTCTCACCAAGTCCATCGCCGCGCAAGTTCATCATCTCCGTCTCCCGTAGTTGCACAAGACCTGGCGGAGTTTGATCCGTGAGGAAAGCCTGGTTGCTGAAGAAGATGCGGTTGCACTGGTACTTTTTCTCATTGTACACCCAGGAGTTGCACGGGAAGAAGACTTGTGTTTTGTTGCCGGAGGAGTTGTCCGGGAGTGTGAGGGAAAGGGACTTGAGGAAGAACTCGTTCATGTGCTTGTTCCTCACGATGAAAGCTCCTGGCGTTCCGAAATCCTTGGGTACTAGCAATGTGACTGGGTAGGTTACGTCCTCGGAGATCAGCGAGTCCTGCACCAGGTTCCAGTTCAACACTTCGCATTCCTTGCCCAACTTGCCGATCTTGGTACCAGGATCCACTTGATCGGAGCTCACCAGCTGCAACAGCACTTTGCGGTCGAGAAGAGCGTCTTCGGCATCGTCGACAATGTCGGAGTTGATGTCCATCCAGTTCAACACGCTTCTCTTTCGCACTGTGAGCACGCCTTCCACGCTCACGTAGTCGGTTGTGTCCGCGTTTTCCGACAAGTGCAGCAAGTTCTGGAGTCCCTTGATCACAGTCTCGATACGCGACGACGACGACGCTCGAACCGCCAAACTGCGCATGTGCTTCTGACTCCCCATGACGTCCGGCTGTTGCACCCCGCGCCGCGATTTCTTCACTAACACCGTCAGCCTCTTAGTCGACTCGCTCGCCAACATTGGTATCCCGGATTTCGTGAGCAACAGCTGACTACAAGCTGCAGGTGCTGAGATCGATGCAGCTGCTCGCTGAGGAGTCGTCGTCGCAGCAGCAACGACATGATTGCTGCCGGAAGAAGAGCAAACAGGCACAGCAGCAACCGACAGATTGCAAGCCGGCATTTTTGTTGAAAGATCGAACAGTCCCAGGGAGCTCCGAACACGAACGATCTGCGAAACCGTCCGAAACTCGACGTCCTCCTCCTCAACAAAAACACGAGCTCTTCGGAAAAACTTGTCCGACGACGACGATGACCACACTACTTCTTCTTCTTCTTACACCTCAAAAGAAACAACAATCTTGAGCTTTTCTTCTTCGCCTACACGAACTTGTACATCTATAGTTCTTCACTGTAAACCTTGATCCAGGCAAAAAGATCCTTGAGCTCAACGATTCATGACAAAAATCTTTACCACCCACAACAACTTCTACTTTGTCAAAAACTTTGATTTGCAACCCAAAGCCTTCATGAGCTCAACAAAGACACAAATCTTTCACCACTTACAACAGCAACTTCTTCTTCTTCTTCTTGTTCAAAAAACCACTTTGATCTGCCTACCAAAAGCATCAAAATCTTCCGAAACTTGAGAAACTTTGTGCAGTTCAAATACTAGAGTTGAGCTCCACAAATAACTACTTCCAGTAAATCTTTGAGCTGCAACAACTAGTACTAACTTTACTACAACGAACTTACTTACTTTCTGCACCTCAGCATCATATCTCCTTCCAGAAATTCACACAAAGCGAAAGACCAGCTCTACAAAAATCATCAATCTTTTTTCTCCATCAAGCTCAAAAAGTCTTCAGAAGAAATCAAGATAAAAAAGTCTTTGAGGGCTGAGTGGGTGAGCGTGTGGGGACAAAAGAGGGAAAAAATATTAAAAAACACCCAACAAAACTCATCACTTTCTTTACAATCTTAGAAGAAAAAATTAAAAAATTAAAAATTAAAAATTAAAAAAATATATATATATTTGTAACAATAGGTTATGACCCTGAATTTGCCCACCCAATTGCAACATCTACCTATAGGTAATCTATAATGTCCATCCATGGTTTCTGGTTCCAATTTGAGCTTCTTTACCCTGCAAATTCCAGCTTTTGAGCATGTGCACAACAGACATTGACTTGTTTGGAGATGTTGGTTGAAACTACTTGAGGTGAGAAAAAAGAGTACAGATTTGAGGTAGGTACAAGTGGTGAGAATATGTATTAAAATAATAATAACAATAATAATTTAAAAAAATATATATACATACATACATACATACATACATACACACAAGCTTGGCCTCTTTTTACCCAACTTGATAGTGGCTCTGTCCCTTATGGCAAGTTCTAGCATTCTAACCAGCACCAATTAAAATACCATACCATTAAAATACCATACCAAATGTTGGGTAAGTTGTAAATTCATTCCAAAAGAATGAACTCACTTGCTCACTCACTCACTCACTCACTCAATCTTAATAACACCTGGTGAACATTCCTCAAGATGTGGGACCAAATGAAATTTTACATAGGCTAGTCCAAGTCTAGTCTCTTTCTGTCTCTTCATTAGAGGAAAAGCCAGAGTCAATATGATTTTTTTATAAATATTAAGAGTTTGTCCTTCAAGTTTCAGGAAAAAAAACTTATATTCTTGCCTTGAGGTATGGAAAGATCCTTCTTGAGTAGGTACCTTACTTTTGTTCTCTCCTTGTGATTGGTTTTGAGCTAGTCCAAAAGCCAGCTGATCCAAGGCAAAACCAAAAAGAAAAGGCCAAAAGAGAGGGAAGGCTTTTCTAGAATGGATCAAACCCAATCACTAGGGAAAAAGAAAATGATGAACATGCATGCATATATGCACTTTGAGGGGAAAAAAAAAAACCATATCTACCCACATAAATTACCTACCCACCCAAGTTACTTATTTGCTTGGGAGTGCCTAACTAGGTTAGTCTTCACATAAGGTGAGAAACATGGGCTAGGAATGAAACTAGTTTGATTTGGAGTTTGGGAGGGTTTTCTAGTTTGGTTCATATCTTTTTGTAGTTCAAAAGTGGTAGTCCCCCCACTAGTTTCAACCAAACTGACTGAGTATAGATGCCAGTTAGAGTCCCTTTTGTGGATTTCTCAATGATTCCTTCAAAGTTTCATCCTTCATAGAGAAGGGATCAACAAAAGCCTTGATACCTATCTAGTTTTTAAAAAAAAAAGAATTTAGCACTCTACACTAATCTAATTTTGAGATACATTCCAAAATAAAGATGTAAAATAGAACAAGGTCATGCCATGACACTTGCATTGTTTTTTATTTAGTTTAAATTTACTATTAGAAATATGATAATGTTGGTTATAATATACAAAAAAGAAACTAATTTACTTGGATAAAAACACTAAAACTTCAACTAAACCAAAAGTTGCACTACAATCATATAGAATGAAATTCCCCAAAATTAATGAGAATAGGTTTTTGATATAAAGGAGGTGTGAAATCATTTGCCTCATTTTACTTACTTCTAGAGCTTTAAGTTCTAGCCTTTTGAGATTGTTCCAATCTACTAAGTAATTTTCATGGGTGTGTTTGAACATCACTGATTTCTCGCTTCAAGGTCCAAGCTACTTCTGGTGTTAAGGTGTTCTAGCCCATGTGAATGCATGCATGGCCTAATAACAACACTGCAAAGATCCAATCCTTAGAATACATGTGTTAATGCACTTCACATGGGTCCTTTGAAATCAGCTGCTTTAAAAACCTCTCTGTATACACACAAGGGTTATAGTATTAGTGTATTAATATATATAAAAAGGGTGTTGAATAAGGCTTGCATGTAGGTGCATAGAAAAAATGTTACGGCCAATGAAATTGGTGCATATGGTGCACCGCTTGAATTTGTTTTCCTCGGCCAATGAAATTGGTGCATATGGTGCACCGCTTGAATTTGTTTTCCTCGGCCAATGAAATTGGTGCATATGGTGCACCGCTTGAATTTGTTTTCCTCGTTATCTTTAGTGAAGGAAGAGTTCAATGTGTATTTCATACACAGGGTTCTAGCACATTACTTGTGTACATTGTCTTCATATCAAAAGAAGGAACACTCTTTTCAAGGCTTATCATCTTCTGACCCCTCGAAAATGCTTCCAAAAGTGCTCCACACTCTTTCCCATATTTTAGAATTTAATCTGTTGCATTTTGTTTTACTCACAATGCGAGTGATAATTTACAATCATATCTAACCTATGAGGTGTTAGATGAAAATGTTAAAATGCATTTTTTGAATTTCTATTCTTTTTTTTTCAGTGTCAGGTGAAATTGTGAGTTATTATATATATAAATAGCCAAAAATTTCAGGTATTTTCAAAATAAGAAATTATCATATGTTGATTCTAGGTGTTAAACTTTGTTGCTTTGTCAATTTGGCTACATCACAACATTGAAAAACGAAACCTTGGACTTAGCCAAGCAACATTTCAAACAGTCTCTATGATCAGTTCATTAAAAATTTTGTGAAGCTTTGAAAACTGAAATATTCACTCCAAAAATAGAAACATAAAAATCTCAATATTCTCCCATCTATACATGTTTGAAGAGGACAACTTGGACAAAGCAAATGGGACAAAATGAAATGTTAGTCATCATAAATTTCATGGGTTATGATTTGACAATAATAATAATGCAAAATTTATTTTTCTTAAGTTTGCATAGAATAAACACAAATGTCATTCATTTATTTGTAGTGATAGAATATCAATGTCATGATTAAACGTGAATATCATATATCTATTCATATTGTTTAAACATAAATTTTGTATGTTCATTCGTGTTGTTTACACACAAAAATCATGCACATGACTTTCGTGTTTAAATAATATACAATAGTCATTTCCATAAATTTGAAATGAATTCATAAAACCTTTAAATTTGAGAACTTTGAGAACTTCATGAATATTTATTGAGAACTTGACAAGAACATAGTGAAAAATTGGTGAGAACAACTTGAAAACAACAAAAATCCAAAACATCTAACATATCCTTCCCCACCTTCCCCAAAAGAAAAATAAAATCAGGTCTATTATGTGTATACTACAATTCCTCATTGATGACCAAGGTTGAAATCTTTCCTCTTGATTCAAGTGACATATGACATAGTCAACATCATTAAAAACCCCCTATTCTCATTGTAATCACATCAAAACCTGTTGGGGTAAAGCCCCAAGACGGGGGGCCATTTCAAGAATTTTATAAGAGAGTTAGATGGTAATCCAATCCTAGCATAACATTTTGGGTATGTCTCTCATGCATGGGCTGTACCCATCTTTAAGCACTAAGCAAGTGTCATCATGAACTTAAACACATGTAGATGAGGAGATGGGTCTTATGCTTAACTTGTTACATACAAGAATGGGAAGAATCTTACACCTAAAAATGAGGCGTAATTTCCCTCCAACACTTAAAAAGCAAAGCGTAAAATATTTCCTCTTTTCTAGGAGGGATATTCATGGACATAAGGTGCACTCCAAGGTGACATTAGGGAGAATAGCTCTGAGTGCTTTACATCCACTAGAACATGTGCTGGTCTTTTGGAGTTGGGTTCTTTGTTCTCTATTCTGATTCTTTTGGTGTACTATATCGGTACCTCTTCTTTTGGAAGGAAAGTCGAGGGGTGGTGAAGAAAGTCTAGAGACTGGGATTGTATTCTTTAGTGTAGTATATTCTGTTCTAGTCCCCACATGTTTTTCCTCATCAACAGTGCTAACAAGGGAAACCACCTTCGAAAGTCAGGTCAAATCACACCGCTCTTGGAGTTGGTAGTGGACACTATTTCAATGTTGGTACATGCGCACATGAAAAAAGCATTGGAAGTAAATTTCTTGGTAGGAAGTGTACATTGTGACTTTTAGGCGTTTTAAAAGTAATTTCACTTTGCCACTTCCATATTAAAAAATATAGATGAACTGTCGTAGTATCTGAATGGATGATTTTTTTGGCATAAATTAAATAATTTTGTCGTTTTGCTTAAATTTTAATCAAATAAAAAAAATTAGCAAGATTTCAAGCACCACGTTTTGAACGGCAAACCTTAAAGTAAAAGGGACTCAAGATTGAGACTGAGATAGACTAGACACGTTACAATTACCCATAACCTTGATGTCCTATAACCTTGAAGAAGTGGTCTTTATTATTTATTATTATCATTATGTGCTGAAAATCTCAAAATATGCCTTCAATCCCAATTCAATTCTTTTTGGGTTTGTGAAGGAACTTCCAATCATGTAATGAAACTCATTTTTTGGATTTTCTAAAATTTTCAATTTTTTTCTTTTTTTACAAAGAATTTAAAGCCAGTCTAATTGAAAATCATATCCAGTTCCATTTTCATTACACACAATTAAATATTTAAGAAATAATAATATTAGTTTGTTCAATTAGTGCAAATATAGTTCAAGATAAAAATTACATAGGTTAAATTATGTACAACCCATAAAATGCAATAACTTGCTTACAACGATGTAAAGCTAAATTTTTATTTCTTTTCATAAAGTTGTATTTATCTACTTAAAAAAAAATCTGAACCTATTTAAAATGAGGCAACACTCCCCATTTAGGTTCTAATCAATTTTTTTAAAAAAAACCCCAATTATCTAGTTAAGTTTCAATGACAATTTCAACAAAACTCAAAACCTTAGGTTTGAATAGTTTAGAATCTGATTTATAACCTATACCTAAACCTAGCTAAATCTCAGAACCTGCCAAGATTGACTTATATTCACAACTTGATTGCCATCATGACATCAATTTCAACCTCACCTTTCATGTCTCAACTTTTGATTCCCAAAATCTTTCAGTAACCTTGGTCATGACTTATTCACAAGCTTCAAACTAAGGTTTGTCAAAAAAAACACACCTTGTATGTGTTTTCAAACTAGATCATGTAGGACATTAAATGAGTCATGGCTAAATTATATTATTCTTTTTATTTAGAAAGCACCTTCATAAACATAGCAACTCCACAACCTCACAACTATGACCTACTCATTGAACTCATTTAATGAAATTTGCACTAAATCAAATGCTATGTTGATGTTCACATATCATCACTTATTTTACATCTTCCTAGGGTGATAGTCACTTTGGTTGCATAAGTCATTTCCTTTTTAAAAAGCATTGGCCATGTGCGGGTGTGAAACTTGGATGTTGTCAAACTGCATTGTACAATGTCAATTTTTTAAAATGTTTTTTTGAATTTTTCTCTTAATATAAATTTTTAACCATTTGCTTTTTTAATTTCATATTTTTTCAAACTTTTGGTGAAAATGCTATGCAAGTATGGTAACTGATATTGAGACTAATACCATTCTTATATCAAGCACATGCTTTATATATCAATGTTATGTGTGTAAGTCTAAATCATTTACACTTACATGTCCGAACTTTTTACATGAAGCCAATGTAAATATTTATCAAATATATTTATATAGTCCCATGGAATTGTTTTGGGGTGTGTAAGTATAAATATTATATATCCTTAATGATCATACTTTCTTTCAAATGCATATTAATTAGTTGTGCATGCATTCCAAAGTTTAATATTATTTTTTTGCAATGGGCCACTTTGATTGGCCCTTTACAAAAAAAACATGATATTTTGATACTCCTCATACATTATCATTTTCTATGGTGGTGGTATTCTAGGAATATTTTGAACGCACATTTTGCCTCACCTCATGGCTTGAATAGAATGTTTATTCCTAACTTTGTTCATCACCATTATTGGCTCAAACTTTTACAAAAGCCTACATACTTATTGTGATTCATATTAATTAATTTAATTAGTTATGTCATGTAGAAT
>Ga0209208_10003257_pt1 | contig 23318 bp, 12 predicted proteins | sample S1TSphfallax_3_FD_187694 | JGI IMG/M metagenome (GOLD analysis project Ga0209208, IMG submission 187694) | Host-associated microbial communities from peat moss isolated from Minnesota, USA - S1T2_Fd - Sphagnum fallax MG (SPAdes) (version 2) | ecosystem: Host-associated > Plants > Peat moss >...
AAATATAATCTTCAAAAAAATCCTCTGAAAAAAACCAAAATCCTTCAAGATATCATATTAACTCTATAACTAATCTCAAGTTTCAACTCAAGCCAAAATATCATGTTTCAAAAATCCTCACATAAAAAGAGACCTCTAACTAGGGGCCAAAATCCCTTAAGCTACTATACTCTATAATGAATCTAAACACAATATCCTTCCTTGCCAATAAACACACACAAGTATATACACAAGGCCTATAGCATTTGTGAAGAAAATATACAGACAAATATGCCTACACAAGAGTCCCTGGAAGAATAGGATGGTCTGGAGAAGTGATTTTATTATTTTTCCTGAAATTTTTTTTTCCTTTTTTATTGGGGACAACTTTTTGTTTTTTTCGGGTGGGAATTCAACTAATTTTGCTACTTATTTCTAATTCACAAAATTTTGGAGTGGAAAAAAGAAAAAGAAAAAACCCAACTGTGTGCAGCAGTGTTCTTTTACCCCCAAAAAATTATTGACAAAAATTTGGGAATTTTTTTTCCTAGTGTAAATTGTAAATTTGATCAATTTTCTAAAATCTGGGGGAAAAGTTTCCACATTTTTCCCAGCATAAAAAAAAAATTAATTGAAAAACACCCTGGTACATAGGTTTGAAGAATGTTTTTTGAAAATAAAAATAAAAATTGTGGCTGAATGAATGAGATTAAGAGATCGTTAGAATTGGTGGTCTGAATTAATTTTTTCCCCGAGTGATTAGATACCAATGTGACGACATCAATGTTTTTTTTCATTAGCAAAGTTTTGCAATGTGGTGACCAAAAAAAATTTCGAAAAAATGTTTTTTGGGGGGTGCAAATTCGAAAAAAAAATTGCTTAAATTATTTTATTTTATTTTATTTTATAAAAAATTGAGGACTGTGCGTCGACAGCCAGCGCAGAGAAAGGCACTAGCGCACAACATCCCTCTTCTCTGTAGGCGTGGCCCCAAAAGAGCCTATAACTAGGTAGGTATATAGGTAGGTAAGTAGGTAGGTCAATACCTACTACCCCTTCCAGTTCTTTCTAACCGCGACAACGCATTCTGACAGCCTTGGGAAATCCCCCCCTCCCAACTCCCTGGGCCCCGCCCGTGCGTCGTCTACTCTCTGCACTTCCGGAGCTCTTCTTCACAAAACGCGATAAATCGATCGTAGCGCAGCATTAGCGCATCGGGAACAAATCCTTCTCATCTCGCCGAACAATTCGTCTCCAATTGTCCTAAACTCGCTCCCAGCGCTTCACCTGCGCAGGATCCGAAATTCTCTTGCAAGTAAGTGTTTAGGTTATTATTGTTGTTCTTGTTTTGGTTGCTTTGCTTCGCTTGTCAGTTCGGAAGGAGCTTTCTTTTCTTGCTTTTTTCTTTTTTTTTGGTTGAATCCGGAAGCTTGAATTTCTGGTGAGCAACTAGTCATTATCAGCTTCTTCAGCTTCCTACAGTTGTTCTCATTTTGAATGTGACTCGTCTGTGTTTTGCTTTTGTTTTTTGCATCTGGAAGCTTGAAATTCTTCTCACGGGCGACTTCTGCTGTTGTTCTCAGTATTATCAGCTTTCCTCAGCTTCCTCTTCTCATTTTGCTTGTCGATTCTTCCTAGGAGCTTTCTTTTTTGGTCTTTGTTGTTGAATCCGGAAGCTTGAAATTAATTATCACGAGCATTTTCTGCTGCTCTTAGTAATATTATCAGCTTCCTGATCAGCTGCGTCCTCTTCTCATTTTGTACGCAAATCGTCTTTATTGTGTTTTCCAAGAGCTGGACGAGTGCATTTAGAATTCTGATTATCGAGTTTTTAAATCTAGGATCATAGTTGCAAAACTGTTTTCTGAAATTAATAATTGTTTGAGACATTTGTGTGTGTGTGTGTGTGTGTTTTGGGGAGGTATCGTGATCTTGACACTGTAGTCGAAGCCTTAAATGAATTGTGTGATACACAGGAGTTTTGGAGTATTAACTTCTTGCGACAATGGAGACCATGCTAAAGCCGGCTCGGGGCGGGGAGAAGGACGTGCTTGACAAGGATGCCAGTGCTACTCCTCTGGGAGGTGTGAATGATACATACGGGGAAGATGCTGCAACAGAGGATCTACCTGTCACTCCCTGGGCACGCATGGTTGCCAGGTCGCTATTCCTTCTTTGGATGTTTCCTTGGCTTATGTCTATTCGCACCTTTTTTTTTTCCTTTTTTTCTACCCTCAAAACTAGTACCTTTGGCTGCACACAAGATGAGCATTACATGTGTTGGAGAAGCATGTATACTGAAGGCCACACAGCTGGGAAATGAGAGTATTTACAGGGAATTGTTCTCCTTTGCATGTTCTGATGCTCTCTCCCTTGTGTTTGCTTATTTCCTCTTGTTTTCACATAAGATTAGAACCAATACTTGATAAAGAATGTAGAAATATGTTGTGTACTGTCTGCTGTGTCTGGATTGCTTCGACTGATCTGTTGGAAGAATCTATGGATTGATATTGGAGCAGTGGGATGGAGCTGCTAAGGGACCCTAGTTACAACAAAGGAACTGCCTTCACTGAGGAGGAACGGGATTTTCATTACTTGCGGGGCCTTCTTCCACCTGCTGTTTTCAGCCAAGAGCTTCAAGTATGTCAATGTCTGTCAGACACAAGTCTGTGTCTAGGTGTGTGATGGTCTGAGAAAGAATGCATAAGGAAATGAGAGCACTTCTTTCTGTCATTGCCAATTCCTTGCCATGCTTGCTTGCTATTGGGAGCTGACAAAATCTAGTTCATACTGAACTAGTTCATTTGTGTTTCTGCGGTTTGCTTTGCTCTAGATTATAGTGAACTTGTTCTTTTCAGCTTCTTTGGTTTTGTTTTGCACACTTAAAGATAGCAATGTTTATTTCCATGGAAGAAATTGTTCTTGAGTTAATTTCCCACTTCTGATTGAGTATTGTTGTTGGACATTGCAATTTTTTTGGCAGATGGAGCGCATATTGCACAATTTGAGGCAATATGAAACTCCTTTGGAGAAGTATGTGGACATTATGGACCTTCAGGTGCAGCTAAACTCTTGTCACTGTCTATGTCTCCAGCCTTCACTCCCCAACTTGGCCTGCACTTCACTTTCAAGACTTTGCACCTTGGTTGTGGTTTGATTGTGGAACCTTTAAAGCTAGGAACAATCTATCTATGTGGGTTCTGGTAGTTACTTTCTTTGGAAATTACCTTTTGATATTGGAAGGTATAGAAAATATTCACTTGAATGTGGCTAATTTTCATTAGCATGCTGGATGCATTGGTGAGGCAGGAAAGAAATGAGCGACTTTTTTACAGGGTGTTGATTGAGAATGTGGAGGAGATGCTGCCAATTATTTATACTCCAACTGTTGGAGAAGCATGCCAAAAATTTGGCAGCATCTTTCGGCGTCCCCGTGGTGTTTATATCAGCCTTAAAGACAAGTACATTCATCATTGGCCATGGCACTTGTGAATGCAAAGTTGTGAAGAAAGACTGCAGAGGAGGGCAAGCAAGCCCCTTTCAAACTAGCATTGATAACTCCTGCATAGCTTAGATGTTGTTTACCCTCAGGTCTTTAGTCATTTCACCAACACTGATGCATTATGATACTTCAACAGGGGTAAAGTGCTGGATATCTTGAAAAACTGGCCAGAAAAGGATGTTGGAGTCATTGTTGTTACTGATGGTGAACGTATCCTTGGCCTTGGTGATCTTGGAGTCCAGGTCCCCCATCCTCTCTCTCTTTTTCACCCTTGGTTTCTTCTAGTAAGGTGTTGCATTTCTGTTAAGGCAACTTTGAAGTTCCATCATTGACTTTCAACAAGAGCTTTGTTTTGGTTGAGACAATGCTCAATTGACAGTCACTTGAGAAACAACCATGACCCATGAAGCAAGCCATGTCTTGATGGACAAGAGGACAAGTTTATTGTGTCTGAATCTTTTGAATGCCCATGAATGTTTCAATGAAAAACAATGGGCAACAATCTTATGTAATTTCATGCAACAAGCACTAAATAATATACATAGAAATCATATTTTGACATGTTCAGGGCAGTATCAACACTGAAGTGTTCCATCTGTGGTAACTGGCAGAGAAACATCATTTTCCAATAGTGCTTTGCTGCTCTCTTACATTGGACATTTGAGTTGGGTGGAATGGCAGGGAATGGGAATTCCAATTGGAAAACTGGCACTGTATGCTGCACTTGGTGGAATTAGACCATCCACTGTAAGTATTTGATGTTCATGTTTCTGATTGTGCAAGGCATGCTTAGATTTGAGCTTTTTGAGACATTTGCCTTGTTCTATTGTTGAGGAGTTTTGTCTATAACGCAGAATAGTTGAGGACTTAATAGAATTGGCTTTGTGGGTTTTCAGACACTTCCTGTGGTAATTGATGTGGGGACCAATACAGAGTCTCTACTCAAAAATCCATTCTACATTGGATTGCGCCAGAAGCGTACCACTGGCCAGGTGTCCTATCTATTTTTTGCATGATTCATCCTGCCCTGTTCTTTCTTTGCCTTTGAAGCTGTTGGGGACATCAACCAGGACATTTTAGTCACCTCTTGGATGTGCAGGAGTATGATGATCTGGTCCATGAGTTCATGACAGCTACCAAGCAAGCCTATGGAGAGAAAGTGCTTGTCCAGGTAATGCATCTGACTGTCAATTGCTTGTCCAAAACTGGAGACTCTCTATGGACATGGGCTTGCTCAGATTACCATGACAAAAAGGTATTCCGGTCATGAAACATGCTGTGGAATTGTCGGGGTCATTAAATGGAGTTGGGAAAGTTAGAATTGCTAGAAAGGACAGAGTTTGAGTTTGCCATTCCACAGTGAGATTGTTGAGATAGCACAGAACATGAATTCACTGCATGGTGAGAAGAAGGCATTCACAGGCTAGATGTTTGCCTGTGCACAATGGCACAATATAATAATTACAGTAGTGCAATTTGCATTTTGGCTCTGACAGCAGGAATTGATAACATTTGGTGCATCATAAGCACATGACAGAGGGGGATGGTTCTGCTTTTACTCTCATCTTCTGACCTCTGTTCATCTGATAAACACCCAATGCAGTTTGAGGATTTTGCAAACCATAATGCATTTCGATTGCTAGCAAAGTACAATACAACCCATCTTGTGTTCAATGATGACATCCAGGTGCTTGATTTGACTTCTTCACTAATTTGAGTTTTCATATTTACACTGAGCATAGATACCTCAGAGGGTGTCTAGTGAAGTTCTCCTAAACACAGTTTTATGCAACCACATCAATTGCCATGTTGACCAGACTATCTTGAGTAAGCAAAGCCAAGCATTTTCACAATCTATCAATCTGTACTCAGACATGATAGTTTTAAGAGATTGAAATCAGTGGTTGCATGGGTTTCTGTATTCTTGTCCCATACCAGCATATGCCAGAACATTTGTGGGATAGAATTCAAATTGCTGTAAAAGGTCATAATATGCATGTTCTTGATTGATATGACCTTCAAAGGAGCCAGAAACACAGACTATCTTACTGGCAGAAAGCATCAGTATGACATTGTCGGTTTACTTGGTGACCAGGGCACAGCAGCAGTGGCACTGGCAGGACTCCACTCAGCATTGCGTATAACAGGAGGCTCACTTTCCGATCAGACATATCTGTTTGTTGGGGCTGGTGAGGTATGTTTTATGAGCTCACTTCAATCTCTCTGCAAAGTTTTGAGCAGAGGTTCACATATTCTATAGTACATAGCTTCTTCACATAGGCTTTAATAGAAATATCTTCTTTGCTTGTAGAAATAGTGGAAGATCCCTGAGTACCTGCATTGTTTGATAGATAAGCAAAGCACTTGATATATTTGAAGTTTGAGTGATGAAACTTAGTGCCAGTGCTAGTGGGAGGTATACTGATTGCATTGTGTTGTATGCAGGCTGGAAGTGGCATTGCAGAGATATTGGCATTGGAAATTAGTAGGCAAGAAAAGAAACCACTGGATGAAGCACGGAAGAGCATCTATCTCATGGACTCAAAGGTGATCCTCATCCTCTAGCTAATTGTTGTACCATACATGGCCTTATTTTCTTTAAGTTTCACACTCCCAAATCTTGATGCTGCTTCTCTTATTCATCTCTTTTGATCTTCTGTAATCACATTAGGTTGGGTATCTTGCAGGGACTGGTTACAAAGGCACGTTATGAGTCGTTGCGAGACTTCAAGAAGCCATATGCACATGAGCATCCTGCATGTCCCACCCTGGTTTCTGCTGTCAAGGTATAGCTCACCCGATCTTCTCTTAATGACCTTTTCATTTTTCTCCTCTTTCTTCTTTGTCATGATGATGTGTGAAGATCTTCTCAACTACCATGGCACAATGATGTATTGGGTGAACCTGTTGGCATGGTGTTCAGACTTGGTGGCACTCCTACTGTGACTTTTATATCACTTGTGGTAGCAGACTCTGATATTCTTGTGTGTTGCCTTTGCATTGTGGCATGGCAAGCAGGCACTCAAACCTAAAGCACTCATTGGGACATCTGGACAGGGTGGTGCTTTCACCAAGGAAGGACTGGAAGAAATGGCATCTTACCAGGAAGTGAGAACCTTTGTTAGTCTGCCTATTGTCTGTACTTCAGCACCCAGAACACTGCTGTGTAATGCATGTCTTTTGTCGAAGAAAAATGAAGTCATGAGTTCATGAGTGTCAAAAGAAAAATGAAGTTGAGTTTGTGAGTGTCATTGAAATGGCTTGATGGACTCAGTAGCTCAGGGATGCAAAGTCTTTACAGCATTTTTCTCCAGATACTAATTCGAAAACCAGATGAAGCCAGTTCACAAATACCTCTTGGCATGGACATGTATTGCAGTTACCAATTATTTTTGCACTTTCAAATCCAACATCAAAGTCTGAGTGCACAGCAGAGCAGGCTTTTGAGTACACCAAGGTAGGTGCAACTTTTCTCCTGATTTTGATCATTTCCTTCTATTTACATTTGTTGAAGTTACCCTATGGATAGACGGTTAACCTTCTTATACAAAACTTTCATAACTGGATTTCTCATCAAACAGGCAGGTAACTGCCTTTTGTGCTTGATGGTAATGCATAAGTTGAATGGGTGCTGCAGGGGAAGTGTATATTTGCTAGTGGAAGTCCATTTCCTCCTGTCACTTATGGAGGCAAAAAATTTGTCATAGCCCAGGTATGATATATTATTCAGGCGATTTTTCCACTTCGTGCAGTCAGGTTGCTTTGTTAAAGAGTTCATGGTACCATTGTTCATTGGTTATTTGATGTTCAGAAGGAATTGACAGCAAGGCCATGCTCTTTCTGAAAGCATAGCTCTTGATGGTGTTATCAATCAATGAGCTTGAAAAAAAGTCTATGTTCCTTTGTGTTACTATTGTAACATATTTTGTTGGGGATGGATTGATTTTTGCTCTTCACTTTGTGCAGTCCAACAACTGCTACATTTTCCCTGGCATGGGCCTTGGCTGTGTCATCTCAGGAGCAATTCGAGTTCATGACGACATGTTCCTGGCAGCAGGTATGCATGTCCATATTTCTTCATTTCACACAAAGAAGTGCAACTCCCTCTGACTTTTCTTTGCTATATGGCATGAGATTTGCCACCAATTGCAAAGTTCACTTCTGCCAGTTGCTTATGAAGAACATTGGGTTTGTGTGGAGCAGCTGAATCACTAGCTTCAGAAATTAGGCCAGAGCATCTTGCAAGGAGACAATTGTTCCCAGCCTTCAGTGAAATCCGAAGCATATCTGCACATATTGGTGCTGCAGTGGCTGCCAAGGCATACGAGCTCGGTATGGCACCTCTCACCCTTTCATGGGATTTCTATGTAGCTTTGGCTTGTCCAGGTGTTCAAAATCTGTGCTTTGCTCAAAATGGCATATATCCAAAATGTAAGTAACGAGATATCCAGAGGTCTAGAAAATGACAATTGAAATTTTGTTTCATCACTACCTGGTTTTTGTTTGTCAAAGTAATTGGGAGAAATGATTGAACATTCCTGATCTTTGCATTTGATATCAATGTGTGCAGGCTTGGCTACGCGACTGCCACAGCCTAAGGACCTTTTGGCATATGCCAAGAGCTCCATGTATACCCCTACCTACCGTCGGTATCGCTAGAAGAAAGCATCCTTTTGACAGATTCAGATGGGACATAAATACCTCCGCAGGCAAGCAGTCGTTTCTGACCTCATGCAGTATGGTGACATTGATGCTCCAACAAACCACGTAAATAAGAGGGTCACCTGCATCGTATGTAACCTTTTTCCTATATATTGCATAGATAAATGTACATTGGGATTGAGTGACAACATCGAGGACTGAGGTGCAGGTGTTTGATCTTGCTAACAATGTAAGTGCAAGAGCTTGTAATTATCATACTCTAGATCATGACATGGAAGTGATAGTTGTTTGTGTCCTTCATCATGCTTATGTATCATTAGAGAGCTTATCAATGATTAGAGACTGGGATTTCTCAATTGCACAGTGAGTGTGAACTGCCAATGTGAAGTCAAGTTACATTTGGACGATTTTGCATATGATTGACAACTCTCTTTTATGTAGTGCAATTGCATAGTGGAAGTTGCTAACTCCATGAAACGTGCATTGTTATTCGAGTAATAAAGCATAGTATGTTGTATACAAAGTTTGAAAAACTTTAGTGTACTAAAAGTAGGTCAAAAGTATTTTTGAAATTGACTGGTGGAATTGTGTTCAAAAATATTTTTACATTAAAAGATTGATATTTATTATTTTTACCTTGGAAGTTGAAAGTGCATAAGTAAATCTTTAAGTGGCATTAACCAAGAAAGTAGGAAACTATAATATTTCATTTGATTATTTGTTTATTTTGTTTGTTTAGACAACTTGCAAAGTTAAAAAGAAATTTACTTGCATTTTTGAAAATCCTATTTAAATCTATTTTAAAATGTGATTTTTCAAAATCATTGACATAAATTGAAAGAATGTGTTTGTATTAATCATTGAAATAAATAATATTTGAAATTTTAATATACATGTTAAGACTTAGTCTATGTCTACTTTACATTTTTTTTAACAAGGATCATGAAGTGTATATTTGATTATGCTTTACCCTAATCAAAATATTTATCATTATTGCTTTTCACTTCTTTGTTTTAGGTTTCCTTGCAACTATTGTATGTTACAATTTCATAAAAGCAACAATTAGAAGGCTACTTTGGCATCTTTTACTTCCCTAAGGTGGAGTGAGTGAAATTTTCGTGTGATAACAAAACAAGTGGCTTGTGGGAAAGAAATAGGCAATAGAAATGTAATTCTATGTGCTCAAAGCTAAAGTTGCCACCTCCATGATCTACATTGTTGGATAAAAATGTAATTAAAGCTCAAGTTTGAAGTTCATTTGGTTAAAACATTCTCTAAATTAATATCCATTCTTCTAATGGTTGGTTTTTTTCTATTGGAGTTATTAGGAAATGGTTAAAAGTTCAAGTTGTTAAACTTGAAAAGTAACAATTATCTTCAATGGTAGACATGGCCTTTAACAACTTGTCTGATTTGAAGTGAATGAATAAACCCCCCTTACTTGCCACTTATTGTCATTGAGAAGACAACTTAATTTGACCCAAAACTACATTGATAACTCATTCAAATGACAAAAGAACATTTGATGTAATTTGAGCTGAAATTAGGTTTGTAACTCATTAGGAACTAACACACTCATCATGAATCGGACACTTGTAGGAACCAATTCATGGAATTGTAGTTTGTGAGCATGGTCTCATCACAAAAGACAATGACAATTGGAAGGTATACAAGATGAAGATGGTAATTTGGGTGTGGAGCCAATTGATGGAATTATAGTTTGTAGGCATGGTCTCATCACAAAAGACAATGGCAATTGGAAGGTATACAAGATTGAGATGGTAATTTGGGTGTGGAGCCAATTGATGCAAATAGTTGGTAGGCATGGTCTCATGACAAAAGATAATGGCAATTGGAAGGTATACAAGATTAAGGTGGTAATTTGGGTTGGAGCCAATTGATGCAATTATAGTTTGTAGACATGATTTCATGACAAAAGATAATGGCAGTTGGAGGGTATACAAGATTGAGAAGGTAATTTGAATGTGGAGCCAATTGATGGAATTATATCTTGTAGGCATTGTTTCATGACAAAAGACAATGGCAATTGGAAGTAAAACAAGATTGACATGGTAATTTGGGTGTGGAACCAATTGATGCAATTATAGTTTGTAGGCATGGTCTCATGACAAAAGACGATCACAATTCAAAGGTAGGTATACAAGTTTGACATGGTATTTTGGGTGTGGTTCAATGAAGTGATGACACCTACTATAGTGCATAGCTGCTTCATATGTATTATTGCTTTTAAGATTCAAATTTTGGTCATCACACTAGCTACATAGATCCTTTCTGTCTCTAGCTTTTATGATAGAGTTGATTGGTTAATGGGTGGGACAACATTAGGGCTAGGTGAGCTTGATCTAAGCTCAATGTGTATACTACTAAATAGAAGGATGTTCATCTACAAAAGTGCCATTTTAAACTTCTAAATGACTTGAAAAGTTGCTAATATGAATTTCAATGTGGTTCACCAAAAGAAAAGTGATTAAGAAAAAAATAAAATTACATCGCTGAATTTGATTTAAATGGACCTCACTTCATTCTTATCCTACATTCCCTAGATCAAAAAACTATAAATTTTCCAAAATGTAATGCAAAAGGTTGTAGAAATGGGTCAAAGCAAAGCTACTGCTGCACTTCCCATAGAGCTTCATCCAAAGATAAGAAGGATTAGAAAAACAATAATCCCTTGCCAATGCTATAATCTTTGCAGAAGAAAAGAGTCTTGGAAACTAATGTGCAAAATAAAGTTGGGCTCCAAAAAAAATCGTAATAGATGTTTATGTTTTTCCATAACAATTTTAAGATTTACTTCATTGAAATAAAGAATTATTTCAAACAAGATGATGCAATGGAAGCTTTTAATGCAAACTTTTGAACTTCTAATGTTATAATTTTAGTTTATAACGTTAAAAATACATGGAAAGTTTTAAGGTTTTTCCAATTAGATTGATTTTGTCAAAATTGTGTATTAAAGCAATTGCAAATGGATGAATCTTCAAGATGATGTTCAACATTAAATTGTTCAATAATTCAATTAGAAAGTGAAAAATTAGTCATAAACTAGTTAATTTTCAACTAAAATTTAGTTATACTATAGTTGTAAGGGAATTGACAAAAAATACATTAAAAATATTCCATACCCTTGCAACTTTCCTAGAACTCATGTGCAACTATTCATTTTCTAGCATGAAATTTGATATCAAAAAATGATCATATTTCTCACACAAAGTTGCAATCTAATTATAATATAGTTGGTCAAAACATGATGTAGTTGCAAATTAATGGAGTCTTCGCAAACATGATTTTTTCATAATGAACTTATAATACGACAATGAAGCACTATATATGACAATCCCCAATGTAATGCTCATGTTCACTTCAAAACCACTAATTAAAACTCTACGTTCCGATCACATTCATGCATATAAATAATCACAATTAACCACAATGCCAAAACATGGTTTTTATGACTATGACTTCTTGTTGCCATAGTTCAAATTTAATCATCTAATCGAATGTGGATAATATTCATAACCATTTATATGACTATAATTATGACTACATGACTTGTAGTCATTTTCAAATGCATGACCTTTGTCATAAACTAGGCCATCCTAGATTACCTTATAACATAAACTAGGTTAGTAAATTAACATAAAAGGCGTAGGTTAGCCTAGATAATCCTAAAATAGGCCTAGGTTGACCTAAATTTGAATAAGCCAACTTAGCATAACCTATAATATCAACTTAAATAACCTTAGTTAGCTAAGGTTAACTTAGGATTAGTTTTGGTTAGTTTAGATTTAGCCTAAGTTTAATTTTAATTATTTTAAGTCTAGAAAAATGTATAGATAAGGTTTTGCTAAGTTTTTAGTTTGGCCAAGGTTTAACCAAGTTTTAATTTAGCCAAGGTTTTGTTTAGTTGAGTTTTTTGTTTGGCAAATGTTGAGCCAAATTTTTATTTTGCAAAGGTTTAACCAAATTTTAGCTTAGCCAAGTTTATGCCAATGTTTGACCATGTTCTAATTTAGTTAGGATTTAACCAAATTTTAGTTTAATCAAAGCTTAACAAAAATTTAATCAAGATATAATTAAAATTTAATTGAAGTTTAATCAAATTATTATTAAGTTATATTTTAGTCAAGGTTTATTTTAGCCAAAGTTTCACCAAGGTTTGATTAAACTATAGTTAGGTTATAGTTTAACCAAGGTTAAATAACCAATGTTCAACCAAGTTTTAGTTTAATTAAAGTTTAGCCAAATTATAACCAAGTTGTAATTTAACCAAAGTTTAGACAAAGTTTTGTCAAGTTTTTGTTTAGCTAATGTTTAACCGAGTTTAAATCAAATTATAATTTAATCAAAAACTTATTGAAGTTAATTAAATTATGCCCAATAATTATATTTTAAACAATGTTTAACCAAGTTTTAATTTAGCTAAAGTATAATCAAGTTATAGACAAATTATAATTTAAACAATATTTGGCCAAGTTTTAATGAAGATTTAATTTAACCGGGTTAAGTCTAGGTGACCTTGAATCATCCTAGGTTAGAACCTATGTAGGTATAAGTTTACCTATATTGGCTTATGATAACCTAGGTCAACCTTGGTTTGCCCAAGGTATAGGTTTTTAAACATAGGTTGTATTAATGTGTTGCTTATATTTGCATGACACATTGTTTAGTTACCAAAAAACAAATTGGTGCAATGGTTAACAACTAGAATCTTTGAAGTGCACATGAAAATTTTAAATCCTCATTCTTGCAACCTTGGAAGTGGCCTAGGTTACCTAACTTCTTAGCCTATAATGGGTGGCTTGGGTCCCTAACCTATAGGTACGTAATTTACATTCTTAATTTAGGTTTGTTAACCTGGGTAGCCTAAGCTAGCTCACCTAGGCATGCATGCCATGTGGTAATTCATGGTTGGATAATAAAATTTTCATTCAATTTTTATTTCCACATGGTAACATATAATTGAGCAAAAAATAAATAAAAATTTATGACCTAGGCCTAGGCTGGCACATGACAAAATGTTATTATCATTTAGGCCAACCATGTGGCAGAAAAGAATTAATCAAAAATTTATTAATTTACAATTTACAATTAAATTTTGGTCAGTGGATGCTTCTTTGATGATTGTGATAAAAATAATCATAATCATGGAAAATGTAATCACAAATTATAGTTGTGATTAATGCCATGTGTATGAGTAATGAGAAATACGACATGACCAACTTTTGGAATTTGGCATCTAATCAAGTAACAATAGGGATAAAACAAAGAATGAAGGAATGGATAGACGTAATGAAATGTCCACATATCTTATTACAATGATATGGGTAGCTTCTAACATTGTTGACTTTTGTATGATGTTTCCATTTATAACAATTTGAAAATCCAATATTAAAAAGAAGCCTCTAGATTCAACAACAAGCTTGCACAATAATATTCCATTTGTGTTTTTTAAAAATATATTTGTCTCCTTTGGACTATAGTCTTATCTCCTCCAAATCAATGTTGCAAAGAAAACAAACTCTACTATGAATATAATGACTTTGTGAACAAAATAAGATTCGTAAGAAAATGTTTAGAGAATTTATGATATTGTAAATGTTTGCATTTAACATAACCATGGTTGAAAGAAAAATTCTTTTATAGACTTTCAAATTGCATTTCAACAAAGCAAAAATATGCATTCCATGAACAACAAACAACATCACTTAGGTGTTGGAAATTGTTGTCACTTACCCTAAATGATTAATCTTCATTCATCTAGTATATGACTAGTTGAACAAAATGGAGAAAATGTAACTAAGATGCGCATGTATTGTTTCTTCAAGAATCATGGCCAAGATGACTTGAATCTATTGGAATTAAGGGTATTTCTCATGTAACTTTCTTGGGTTGAAATTCAATTGAACAAAACCTGAAATGGTTAAAAGTTAACAAGGTTGAATGTAGACATTTTAGCATGGCTTCAATGTATTCCAAGTGTGGTCATGATTATTTTGTGGAACTTAAAAATATATCACACAAAATTTGTAGTTAGATTGTAAGGTTTTCTAAAAGGGATTGATATGGTGAGGACAACAACCTAAGCTTGTTATTTAGTTATGCACTTCAAGCAAAATACAATTGTGGCCTGAAAGTGATTCCCCAAAGTTTCAAGAAATGGTCATTCGCAATGGAAATATTTACTAAGGATCAAATGAATACCTATACACAATATTACCAAAAGAAAAATGATCATTCACTCTAGAAAGATGATGTTGATGCCCAATGTTGCTTCCCAAAATCATCATTGGTTGGAACTTCTTTTCATTGTTTATTATAGGTACATTTTTAGTTGAATGACTCCTCTTTAGATTGTAAATTCACTAGAAGAAATTTGGGTTTTTATAACCAATCATAAAAAATTGGTTACAAGTTTATGAGTATATTGGTTCTTTTTACAACTATTTTTTGCATTTGGTTATGCTTGCAACTACATTGCAACTTAATTTGTGACTATTTTTTTCTCATCCTTCCATTTGGACATCTTTTCATTTAAGAACGCCCTTTTAATTACCATTAGTTGTAACTGTGATCAAATAAGTCACAACCTTATGTGTATTCTAAGGTGTACGGATTTGTAATGGTGTATTAAATGTATTATATTTGTCAATATAACTAAGATGTACATGTGTATCATATGAATTACATATAATGGTTGTATTTAAATTGTATGTAGGTTGTATTTTTAAACAACTTTTTCTTACTTTTCTTGTCATAATTTTTTAGAATAAATACAATAAAATAGATTATGATAACTAATCGACAATTATTGTAAAATATTCATGATATTTAAATTTTATTTAAAATTATTATTTAAAATATTCACACTATGTTATTGTAATTAGAGTATTGGTTATAATTACTATAATTATGTTAATTTCAATTAATATCATTTCAATGTTATTTATTACTTCTAAATATTTACTTAACAATAAATAAAAACTTTACATCAATTATTCACATTTTGAGTAATTTTTAAAATTCATGTAAATAGAATAATTATATATCAATTATGCAACCTATAAATTATACTCTTAATTTACAATTTATATATAATAATTTAATTTAATTTCAATTTTTTCTTGTAATCTTAATTAAAGAGACTGATGTCATTATTGTAATTAAAATATTTTTATATTAAATAATAATGATTACAACATAAAATTTTGCAATGATAATCAGTAATTTTATAATATAAAAAAGTAATTATTATTATTAATGAAAACTTACTGGAAAATAATTATAATTATTTTATTTATAAAATAAATATAGTAATTTCATAATTTATGATTAAACTTAAATATTCATATTTTATAACCTATAATGTATAATCTCATTTAAGAAATTTACAGTATTTTTACTTTAATTAGAATAATTAATGTAATAACTGTAATGTAGAAATTATATTACGATAAATTAAATTATTCATTTGCATTTGTAATTAGTATTTAAAATATTTGCATTAATTTTACTTTGATTAATTTAATTTAATTTAAATAAATAATTTAATTGGGAACTTGTAACAACTTATTTTAAAGAAAAATGTTATGAAAGGATTAAAAATTTACACTAAATATTAATAGTTTTTAGTAAGAAAAATTAATTAATATACTAATAGTATATATATATATACACACACTACATGTTAGATATATTAATTACATAATCTATAATTGAACATAGTAATAAAAATTAAATTTTCTAATCAATGTTTAATTCTTGTAAAATCACTGGAATTATTTTATTTATACATTAAACACACAAATTTCATTATTTTAAATTCAACTTAATTTTTCATAAATTAAGATTTAAAATCATTAAATTTTAATCTGATTTAAAAATTTGACAACAATGTTACTATAATTGGAACAATTCATGTAATTATAGTAGTAATTAACATATATGTATACATACAATTTGAATATTTATGATTCATATTTAATATAATAAATTATTTTATACATAATTAAAATTAATAAATCTTTTACAAAAAATATTCATACTTATTTATTTGATGATAATTTAATTAATTGGTTGAATCTATAATTATGTTATTAAAATTTATTGCTGAATTAATGCTATATGTAATTAGTTAGTTAGTCATTTTGGTCTATTTAATTATGTAATTTATCAAAATAAGAATGATGATAAATATGGAATAAACATTTTAGTTATAAGTAGTTTGCAACTAAATTGTTTAGTTGCAACTTACTTTGGAATTCCAAAAATTAACCCATAGCTTTGTCTTCCTTTTTCATCTTGAAAAGTATATAATGAAGATCTTTTGTTTTACATTCTCATAATGAGAAACATGGGCCAATGTGGGATGAGCCAATTAAAAAGGTTCAACCCAAAACAAAATAAATATTTATGTACCTACCCCCTAGTTTACCTACCTCCCTAACCAACCTACAAACCTAGCTACTTATTTATTTATCTAAGTAGATTTTTAGTCTAGGTAAATAAGTAGGTGTCTAATCTAAGTAGTTAAGTAGGTCTAGATCCTACTTACCTACAAAGTTTGACCTACCTATTCACCAACCTAGTGTGACCTACTTACATACCTACCTACCTAAATTTTGTTTTGGATTAATTTTGTTAATATGTCACATAACATTTTTTTATTGTGCCATGTGTCACAATATGAAAGTATCCAAACATATAAATTGGACATTTTAGATTATTTCAAAATTATATTTAAAATATTTAAAATAATCAAAAGATGGGACATGTGGCAACACAACATTTACTCTCATTGTCACAAAATAGTTGCATTTTAGTCACAAATGACAATACTATATAACCAATCAAAAGATGAAGGTGTATTTTGTTGATTTTTTCCTTCATCCAAAATTCATTGTCATTTGTGACTAATGTTGCATGCAACTTGGCCAACGTGACTAATGGAATTTTAGTCATAAATGTTGATTGTGACTAAAAATTAGTTGTAGGGACTAGTTGCAAATTGGCAATTTTCCTCTATTGATTACTATTGTTATTATGGCTCCCATTTCAATTGTTGCAATTATAATATCCAACATGCATCATTTTCAATATAACTTTAACCATATGATAGAAATGCATTTTAACATCAGAAGATGATGATTCAACATGAAAAAATCATTGCTTTAAGATCTTCAAATTTTGGGAGCACAAGTATAGTCTAGGTATCAAAGCCTAAAATGAATATTGGAATGAAAAACCCTGTTTTACACCAACACCTCCCACACATTTGATTACAACTCTTAGTAAACCAAGGAGAGTACCTATTGTGAACCTTAAATTAGATTCAAACTTTTGCATCTCACCCCCATATAAGAAAACATTAAGTTCATAGAAATTCTAACCACGCAAAAACATGGTTCATTTTTAGTTGCAACCAATAACAAATTAGGTTTCAAGTTCTTGTTTGAGATCTCAAATAGGTAAAAATGATATGGGTTCATTAGTGTCATTAATGATGTGGGTTTATTAGTGCCAAAAATCAACTATTGATGGGCAATTAATAATGACAAACACCACTTTTTAATATTGTGGTAACTCATTATAAGTTGATAACCTTAAACCAAGCCATAATCAAGGTCATAAAAGATTCAACACAATATCACACCTCATTTTTAAAAAAATTACATCCTCATTTAGATGCCACACATCATCCAAAAGATCATTTTTATACATGAATAGTTCATCAAACTCATTTTGAAATCTAGTTTACCCTATTTCAAAACATTTTCATTACTTCACTTTTATTACAATGCATGTGCATATTTGAATGCCAACACAAAAGACCTTATGAACTTTTAAAGAAAGCAAAACTATGTTTCTAAAATTTTACAAATACTTGATAATACATAAATTTGTTGCAATTATTTTATTATAACCTTTAGCAACAAGGTATAGTATTAATATAAAATGTGGTTTAAAATGGCATACGATATTTATTTACTTTTATATTTACCCACATGTATATGTGGATAATGGATATACTTGCTTCACACATGTCACAATTCAAGTGTATAAATAAAATTTAATATGTTTGTTGTTGGCAAGTATTATTGGAGACATGAAGATATTTATGTCTTCCCAATTGACATCAACTTAATATTGCCTCCTAACCAAGCATAAGCCTTAGCTTGCATGATGAACATATGCCCAATTGTTTAGGTTTCACAAATATTTAAAGGATACTTAAGATGTCTTTCCATTCATGTGTATAGTTGCACATTCAGTTCAAGAAGGTCATGTTAATGGAAAGTAACAATTAGCCCTTCCAAATTGAAAATCTAGAATATTTAAAGTTGAAAGTGAAAAGTCAAACAAGTCTAAAGTTGAAGGTTTAACTTTTCAATGGAAAGACACCTTTACATAGGTGAGATTGCACAAAAAGAAAATTCATTGCTTTTGATGGAGTTAACTTATAAAGGTTCAAAATGCTACCTTATAAAGGTCTAAAAGATTATATATGTAAAAAATACAATAACATCAAGAAAATTATTATTGAAAAAAAGAAGAGAACAAGTCTACATATTATATTTTAAAATGTCATAAAAGTTGCGGAGATTTGTGATATCATTCTATGCAACCCAATCACCACCCAAAATGAAGGGTAGGTAATGATAAAGCTTACAAGGTTGATCAAAGCTAGCTTGTTTTCAATTGTAGCTATTATATTAGCATTAATATGGGTTCATTATAATTTAACTACAAACTAGTGTGTTGCAAATATATGATTTGAAAATAAACTACCGCAACTATAATTTGAGAATGTTTTAGTGTTCACAAAACAAGAAAATGAAATCAATTGATCATGCAATTGAATATGACACCAAAAATGAATATGTTTTGGAAACCTACAAGTGAAAATGAAACTTGGGATAAAATATGAAATGTGTGGAGAGTTTCGTCCTTTTTAATTTTGGTCATGTTTTTTTTTTATCACATTTCAAATAAAAGATGGAAATGTCCTCCATCTTAAGTCAAACAATACATTAAATGAAGGGTTAATAATTAAGCTTGACTTCCACCCCTTGTGAACCCACTTTCATTCCCATTATTAAATTTTTATTTATTGTTGGTAGTTGAATAGAATAGAATAAAATAAAATAAAATAATCTTCAAACCATTCATAAATTTGAAACACATGTCACAGAGGCAATTGGTAAGTTGAGGTGAGGTGTCGAAAACTCAAAAAAGCTTTAAAGATAAACCTTTCTTTGACATAAAGAACAAGAAAGATTTTATTTATGAACTTTTCATCTATTTTATGTGCTTATTTTATTTAATTGGTGTTGAAGCATCTTTCTATGTTTTTTTTGGTTGTTGGTTTCAAAGTTTTGTGATTGTTTTCTTTTTTTCTGCTATCAACACAATCCTTTTGCATAAGTGTGTTTTTATATTAAAAGTAAATTATTTTTAGGGTCGCCATCTAGTGCTTTCATGATTAGTGTTTTCACTTTTATGCCATTCCATTGATTTGTTGGAGTTTTATTTAATGTTTGAAAGCTAGTTCTTATAATTTTGCTCCTTTGTTTCATTGTTGGTGGAATCATGTTTTGTTATTTTCTTGCGTTGGTTTTGGCATTGTTGCAAAATCATTTTGCACCATTGTCGATGTTATTATAACAACATTTTGTTGTTGATGTGTTGATGTGTTTGTTGAAGATTTATCATTTTGTATATAGTCTTTGTGTTGTGTAGCTATGCCAAGATGTTTTTGTATGTGATTTTTAATTATTGATGCTTGGATCATTAAAAGTCTACCTTTTTGCACAATCTTGTTGTTTTCCTCTTCTTTTGTGCCAATGTTGGCCAAACTATGAAAGCTTATAATGATTTTATCTATGCAAATTTTATTAATTTCATTTAACAACATTTTTCTTTTTATGTTTGTTCCAAAGTTGTGATACAATGTAATGTTTTGATTGCCTCAAGTATCTTCAATTGCTTCTTGTATTGTTCATGCTAGGTCTTGTGGTAATGAGCTAACATCAACAAAACTTTAGAGTGATATTGTTTTATACCATTTTGAAACATTAATAAATTATTTACCAATTTTATTTAATTAGGTTGTGACTAATAGTCAATCAATTGATATTCAATATTCTATTTTTAAAAGTCATTAAAAAAGCATAAAATGTTTTGATAATAAATAAATAAAACAATTGTGAAAAGGCCAAGAATGACAAAACATGAACTTGCAAATTTTTTAAGTTATAAGCTTGATTGGGATCTTACATGGTTTGTAAAGTCTTACATCTTTTATTGACAACAATTTAAAAAATACAATAAGGAAATCTTACTAGTTCTTTATAATTTTTATTATCACCTTTTAGTATAAAAACTTTGGCCTTTATTGTTATTTGTTGTTGGTAGTTGGATTAAATCATATACTATCACCTCTTAATATTAATTGTTATCAATTCAAATAGGACTTGGATTCTTTCTTTTAATATTTCAAATTTCTCCTTTGTGATGGTGTTTTCACTAATGAAGTTTGACAAGTTTAATATATCATTGAAGGCAAACACACGATCCCCAAATGGTGGGGTTTTTACTTGTTGAAGGTAAAATATAAATACATGGAATTAAGATCTCCGATATCACACATATATTTTTCTAGTATTTCCAATTGTCCTTTGAACATTGTTTCAGTGATTTTGTGAAAAAAATTTGACAAGTTTACACTGTTGAAAAAAAACACAATCCCCAAATGGTGGGGTTTTGTTTGTTGAAGGTCAAATGTTAAGTCCATTGAATTAAGATTTCTATTATCAACTTATAATTAAAAAATGTTAGGTTTTATTAAATCAAATAGAACATGCATCTTTTTTTATTAATATTTCCAATTCTCTTTTGAACATTATAATGATGTTTTCATTAATTAAATTTGACAAATTTATAGCATGAAAACCATGTAGATGAATCTCCAAACGGTGATATTTTGCTAGTTGGAGGTCAAATGTTAATTCATTTGATTAAGATCTCAACTATCCTACTATTCCTTTGTGATATTAAAAATTGACTTTCATTAATTCAAATAAGAATTGCATTCTTCTTCTAGTTCTTACAAATTTCCTTTGTATTCATGCTTTCATTAATAAACTTTGACAAGTTTACATCATCAAAGCCAAGTAGATGAATCTCCAAACGTTGGGATTTTGCTTTTTGGCCAAATGTAAATCCATTCAATTAAGATCTCTTTTATCACCTTGTGTGATATTAGAGGTTTAATTTTTATTAGTTCAAATAGGACTTGGTCCTTTCTTCTAGTACTTCCAATTCTCGCTTGAAAATTATATGGATGCTTCTAATGAATGAAGCTTGGCAAGTTTACGTAATCAAAGTCAAGCATGATATCATAACTAGTTTTTGGGTCCTATTTAAGCACTTTTACAAGGATTTTCCTAGGCAAAACATGCAACCATTTATTGGTTTTAGGTTTGGTGTTGTCAATGTTAATTTTAATGCAAATCAATGACTAGTAAAGACACTTCAAACGTGAATCAACAATTTAAAAAAAAAATTGGTTTTGTTTTGTAACAAGCCTTGGAAAGAACCCAATACCACCTACAAAAATTAGGCTTGCCATGTTCTTAGGTGGAATGGGCTGAGGCTCATTCCATAGTAGGTGCTATAATCAATAATTTCCCTCTTATGGTCTTGAAGGGTAATTTTGATTTTCATAAGGACTTTTAGGTACTTCATCCTATGGAGCAAATTCTCTCACTCTTTCATTGCAATGTTACATTTCTTCAACAAAGGCTGATTGAGCTTTTTCATCCAAGGTGGATTGGCACGCGCATTATGTTAGGCAAAACCCTAGGATGAAAGCATCACCAAAATAAAGGGCTTGCCCGAGGCTATACTCTCATCCTAAGGTAAAGCCAACATGAAGTCACCATAATCACTAATAATTGCTAGTTAGTCATATGGCGATGAATCCGTTCCCAAGCCTTGTATCCTAGGATGAGAATCCGTTCCCAAGCCTTGTATCCTAGGATGAGAATCCGTTCCCAAGCCTTGTACCCTAGGATGAGAATCTGTTCCCAAGCCTTGTACCCTAGGATGAGAATCTGTTCCCAAGCCTTGTACCCTAGGATGAGAATCCGTTCCCAAGCCTTGTACCCTAGGATGAGAATCCGTTCTCAAGCCTTGTACCCTAGGATGAGAATCCGTTCCCAAGCCTCGTACCCTAGGATGAGCATAAAGCCCTTAATAAGGAGCCATCCAAGGGGGGCATTCCGAGAGTTTGGGTGATGCCCTCCCTCAACCTAGGGCTTTTATCTTAGGGCTTTACCCTACACATAATCCCTAAACGGGTGGTATGTTATTGTTGGACATTTGATGAAAATCCGGATGATGAGTCCTTGACACATGTAGGTAACCTGACCGAATCAAAAAAAAAAATTGTGATTGGCTTTGTGGTAGTAGTTTCTGTGTACTTTTTGAAATTTTTTGTGATCTGACCAAGTGCGCTGTGCTGCCACGTAACCTCCACGTGGCAGTTTTGCTCCCCGGCCCTTCCTCCAGCCACTGTATTGTATTGTATTGTACTGCACTGTACTGTGCTGTGCTGTGCTGCAAACCCCCGCTCCCGTTGCTGTCTGCAAACCCTCGCTGCCCGTCTTGTGTCTCGCTTCCATGTTTCACCATCGCGCTTGCGCATCTGTGCCGTCGCTCGTCACGTTGCCCGCTGTCTTCTTGCGGCCTCTCTACTACTCGTCTTCTTCTTCTTCTTCTGTTGCTGCTGCTTCTTTCTGTTCTTTTCCTCGGCCGTGGCGAAGAAGTGGTCAGCCCTGGCGGGAAGCGGGCGGGAGGCGGAGGGTTTGTGCTTCCTGGTCTTCGTCTTTGCCGCCCGCAGGCATGGCTGAGGGTTTCAAGGCGCTCAAGTTGGAGGACGACGGGGTGCCCGTGGAAACAGTGAGCGGGAACGGCGTCTCGCATCCTCAGGTACAGTTTTGTGGTTCGAGATTCATTTACTTTTTCTTGTTGTTTTTGGTTCTTGATCTTGTTCTTGGTGGAGGAGCAACTGCCGTGGATTGGCATAAGGTGATGGTCGTGGGATATTGGCAGTATTGAGCTTTAGGAGTAGTGCTACTTTACAAGATTGAAT
>Ga0209208_10003258_pt1 | contig 23315 bp, 19 predicted proteins | sample S1TSphfallax_3_FD_187694 | JGI IMG/M metagenome (GOLD analysis project Ga0209208, IMG submission 187694) | Host-associated microbial communities from peat moss isolated from Minnesota, USA - S1T2_Fd - Sphagnum fallax MG (SPAdes) (version 2) | ecosystem: Host-associated > Plants > Peat moss >...
GAGCACAATCTTTGTAGACGACAAGCTTGAGAATGTAGTTTCTGCGCGTTCATGCGGCTTACGCGGTTTACAATTCACTTCTTTTGAAATTCTTGCACAATCTCTCCGCAACGCAATACTCCCACCACTCACACGAGCGCGCAATTGGTTACGAGCGAATGCAAAGAATATGCCGAGCATTACGAACACGGGTGTGGTGCTACGCGAAAACTTTGCTCAAATGCTCATACTAGAAGCAACCGGCGAGCGGGACTTGGTGGAATTCGTTGAACACCCCCGCCTATTCAATTTCTTCCAAGACAATTATGGTGTGCTAACCACGGCGGACTTCCCTTACGACCTCGACACGACGAGCGTGGGTCTTTCCGTGTGCACGCATGTGGATGCTTTGACGAAACATTCGGTGATGGACGAGATGCTCACGTATCGTAATGCGGACGGGATTGTACAAATTTATTTCGACCACAAGAGACCACGCATTGGTGAGCTTTCTCCCTCCGTCTGTCTTTCAGATGATTTTTGTTTGAGAGTTATTTCTGAGTTGTAAAAACCTCCGCCCACCAAATTCTTAGTGCATTTGGAAGAAAGTTTACAAGGAGTAAGAAACCGCGAGCCATTTACAAATGCGAGACGCTAAAACCCCACTAGTAGAGTTAGTGAAATACCAAAGAAATGTAAACCTTCCAAACTTAGTGAACACCAAAGAAATGCAAAGTCCCTGAAAATTATTGTATACTAATGAAAAGTAAAAGCTGTTGCAATTAGTTTGTGCTCAATAATAGAAGGGTCCAAAACCCTTCTACATATACTTTTCAAATAATTGGTATATGATTATATCTTTTATGTCTTTTCTCCGCACTGACAAGTATTGTGTATGTAGACCCCGTTGCTTGCACGAACGTCCTCACATTCTTCTATGCCCATGGGCGTGGGCATGAACTCTCCGAAGGATTTGCATGGGTGCGTGCCATATTGCAACACCGTGCATACCTTGATGGCACATTATATTATTATGGTGCAGATACATTCCTCTTCTTCCTCTCTCGCCTCCTAGAGGTTTCTCCTTCTATTTATGAACAGATTGCCCCACTCTTCTCCGAACGCATCCTTGAACGTGTTGGCAAGGGCGGTGATGCACTTGCACTTGCAATGCGCATAATTGCTGCATGTACGGTGCATGTGGAGGATGCACTAGGGAGTGACATCCAACAATTGAAGGGGATGCAAGAAGTAGATGGAGGTTGGCCAACTGGGTGGATTTACAAGTATGGCAGTAAAGACATCCTAATCGGGAACCGTGGCCTAACTACTGTATTGGCTATGAAAGCATTAGAATTGGTGGAAAAGAGTTAAAAGAAATAGCCATTTGAAATCAAGGATTAATTTTGTGATTTATTTATGTTGTTTGAATGTGATGATTGAAATCAAGTTGTACTTGCATTTTCAACCATCTTACATGCACATTATCTTGCATGGCCACATTATTCATTAACCTTAAGGAGTAGGGTTTTGTTTTTGGTGATGTAGCCAAAGTGGCAAAGATTACAAAATAATTTAGCCAAATTTAGCTAGGTACTAGATATGAAAGTCAAGAAAAACAAAATCCTTCTTATTCTTGGTTTCATATTGGAACTTATCATAAAAATCTAGCAATTTGAAAAAATAATTTCAAAATCTGGTGATTTTGGGCCATTTCATGAAGAATGTTTTGTATTATAGGTCAAAATCACATTTTCGAGGTCAAAATTTGACAAAAATTCACAAATATAAAAAGCAAACAACACAAAAAACTAGTAAAAGAACAATGGCCAGAACCATCCTAGGGGAGACAAAAAGGTGAGGCCAAAGAAAGGCCAAAAGATGTACAACTCAAAGGGCCCAAAAAGAGGGAGAAAGCTAGTCTTTTTCATGGTAAGAAATTATCTCACCCACGGCCCCTGTTATGTCACTAGCATGCGAATCATGAGATTTAATAATTGTGGGAGGTCTAAAACAAACATCACCTACCAATGCAATCTTTTTCTCTATAACAAAAGCTAAAGCACATTGGAGAGCAATACTAAATGCTACTTGAAAAATTGAATGCAAAAAGACAAGGATAAATGACCTCTCAACTATCTATCGTGGAAAATACGAGCACACTACTAAAGAGGCCATACTTAACACCTCCTTAGCACATGTGGGGTGCACATCAATCTTTTATTTTTTGGTGAAAAATCACCAAAACCTAACACCCTTTTTTTGAAAAAAAAAAATTTCTCAAAAATGCCCTTTTTTAGAAAAATAATTCGTCTAAGAGGGACATAAAATTGTTCTTTTGGGGAGGGTGTCACCACACATATGCCTACTAGCTATAGTTTTAAGAATTCCTTGAAATAAAATCGCAATTAAGTCAAATATTCTATGACACCTCTTGATTTCATGTGCACATAATATTCTTTTTTAATAGTTTAATTTGTTATCGGAGACATGTTTAGTACTATCAACAATTTATACTCTTTCATTTATAAATTTTCCCATTAATAATATCATCAATAATCATATTTGCACCATGATTTTCCAAGTGTACTTTTCAAAGTTCTTATAGTTGATTGACTATTTAAGATAAAACACCCCATCACCAAACATTTTTCAATATTTTTCTCATTCCTTAACCAAATTGATTGATTTTTGTGTCATTAAACATGCAAATTGAAAAACACGAGTTCTTTGAACGTTAGAAGTAAAGGAGTCCAAAATAAAGGAGCAATGCAAAAAACACAAAAAGAAAATGAGCAATAATTTGCTCCAAAGTTTTTTAAAAAATAACTCTAGACCTTTTTTAGTTCCAACCTCATAACTTCCTCATTTTTTGTTGGATTTGAGTGATTTAAAACGTGATGGGTGCACCAAGGGTTTACAAAACTTTGTATTCTAAAGCCAAAAATGCATTCAAGTTCAAAATCCTAATATCGTTTTATTCATTCATCATTGAACATTAAATTCCCTTACATTAGACACCCCATATCTTGCCCATTTTTTCATCAAATTGAGAGATTTTTGTAGTGTTGGAAATGCTAAGTGCAAGGCTAAAAAGCTTCTAAGCTTCAAAATCAAAGGAACAATGTGTGAAAATTCGACTTCATTTGCGTTTTTAGATTTTGACCCACAAGCCTATCTATATTATTCCCTTTACTCTTTTAGTTACAATGTAGTCCCTTGATTTGTTACCCTAAATGTTAGACCATTAGTTTTGATCCATTTTGGGTGGGGGGAGGAAAGAGGGAACGGGCTCCATTGGGATGATCCTTTGCGTTTATGTTTATAGACTTACTAGCTTTAAAATGTTTACAACATTTTAAAGCTAGAACTAATAACAATGTATCATACCACTTTTTGTTATAATACATAACTTTAATATACTCATGATAATGCCATGCATCAAAACTTAATTAGACCCTATGTCATGAATTTTTCAAGCCTATTTTGGTTTTGTGAAAAACAAGATATACATGACTTGGACTAATGATAAAATGGATTAACATGTTGTTGCACATTGATGGCAACAATGTCTTAGAAATCATTATTTTACTACTCTGGGATAAGAAATCATGTTTAAATATGGCAACTATTTTCAAAGCATTCAAATATTGAATAAAAAATGGTCATAAATGAAAAAAACATGTAACAAAGTATTTTCCCTCACTAGGATGCAAAAATTCACCACAAAGAAAGATGTTTTAAATGTTTTAAACTAATTAATGAATCAATTTAAATGGACCAAATGTTCATCAAGTAACATGACTTTTAATGATGATAACCTACAAGACTTTTTTTATTCCAAAAAAAAGGGGGAAATTACAATATGAAGATAAACAAGAGGAAACAAAATAATGATATGGTTCACAATCAAATGCAAGGCCAAGTATGCCATGGTTCACTATCTAACACAATAAATGAAGAATTTCCATGTTTAAGGACAAAGGTAGAAGACATCTTTCACCTACCAACAATAGATAACATATTTAAAGTGGTAATGGGTGAAAGGTTCATACTAAGTGGGGGTAGTCAAAAAACAGCCAAGCCCATGACTATTCTTCAACTAAAGATTATGGAGATCTACAACTTTTGTAACATAACTGAAACCTTTGTCTACAATTAATGGTTAAGGTTGAAAGTAGCATGGACCTTCAAGGCCTATCATTCCCCATACATTGTTGGCACAAAGTTGTAAAAACTCAATGGCTTATTTATGTAAACAATCATAGAATTCTATCACTATGAAAAGGAAATGATCTTTCAGGTGGCGATCTTAATAACTCCTTTTCTTTGTTTGGGCTACCTTTAATGCTACAAAACCATGTGTAAAAAATGCATGGGCCAAAAGATTTGCACAAATGGGATCCGCAATAACAATGTTTACAAAGGTTTTGACCCCATCTTTAAAAAGGACATTGTCAACATGACATCTAACTGTTTAAAGCACGAAAGAGGGAAGAGCATACAAATGATTCTAAACCACATGAAAGCCAATTTCTTATTCAATGCAAAGACATCATTAATGGTGTCATGTATCCCAATGTGTTCATTGTCATGTGAACATTGTATAGATAGATTCCCAAGAGATCAATGGGATGACTGCAAACACAATGAAGGAGGCATGTGACTTAGGGATGGAATATTCAAAGTTGAATTTGCAAAGAGATGGAGAAAAATGTTTATGACAAACAAAACATCATTTGGATTGGTTGAATTGTGAACTAAGCACTTGAACATGAAGGATAAGAACTTGATGGATGTTAAACATCATGTCAAAAGGTTTGTGCAAACATTTTTAAATGGAGTTTTGAAATCATTTGATTTATTTGGTGATGAAGTGTTCTTAAGGGGGAAAACACCCACATGCCACTAGGGGCAAGAGGTCTTAGGTTACATTTAATTGTTCTTGGAAAGGGATAGTGCTTAAATTCATGTGAACCAAACTCTCCAATAGAAAAAATCAATGGTCAAATAAAAACCAAAAGGCCAAGGATGAAACAACTAATGCCCAACTCCCTAATAATGCAATTGGAATAATGACAACACTAATGGAAATAAAACCAATGCCTCTTAAGGAAATGGGAAAAGAAGATTGGTGATGAATTAGTTTTCCTTCAAAACCATAAAAAAATCTTGGATTTATAATATGTTCAAAAATTGAAAATAGAGATAGGTCAAAGGATGTAAAAAGGTTTTTAAACTTTAAAGTAGGAAAAATGTATCAAAGAAAATATGATGGAAATTGCAAAAACAAATGGGTCAAAATCCCAAAAATTATTTGAATTTCACCCATCTTTGGAAGTAAATCTACATGCTTGAAATCTTCCAATGGGAAATTTTAATGAATGAAGTGGATCCCATTAGATTACAAAAAACTTTGAAGCCTTCAAAAGGTGTGCTCAACAAAATTAATGGGGTGAAATCATTAAGTAAGTTGGATGGGGACCAAGTTGAATATTTATGAAATTGGATCGAAAAGCCAATCTTAGACAACTTTTCTTGGTTAAGAACTCAAATGTTGCAAATGTCAAGGAAGGAGGCCATATAATCTGTGTGTTATCAACAATGGCCCATGGGGAATAAACAAGAAAGGAATTGGGTTACAACAAAACAAAAAGCACAAAATAGGCTAAAACAAACAAATGTCTACAAAAGGGGTCACCCTAGTGGGTACCATCGTTGAAAAGATGATAATGATCACCTCACCCTTACCCTTAAGGTTATGGTGATTATAGAAAAAAGGAGGTTCAAAAACATAAAAACTATAAATGGAAAGTAGGCGTTGATCAATGTCAGTTCTAATAACTTGTAGTTCTTAAAACATCACAACATGCAACACATTTAAATGCATTGGCAACATCAATTTGTGGGAGCACCCAATCAAGATGGAAATCAAAGGTGCATTGATGCCATGAACCACTTCTTCACATCCTCTTTTAATCACAACAACAAATTGGTTGGGGGGAATGTGTTGAAAATGAATAATAAAATTAAAAACATAAGGTGTGATAACAAGGTGATGTATAACAGCTTGCTCCAACAGTAATTGGATGAACCCCAACAAAAAGCTTTGCCATTGCTAAAAGACAAGTTACTCCAAGGGCATGTATAAGCTTGAATGAATATGCCCATGTGCAATATATGAACAAAGCTAGAATAACTAAGGGAATCACCTTATAGAATCTTTTAGATGAAAACAATCATGTAAATGTTTAAATACCATACTAGAAAGATGATTAGTTGAAAGATGAAGCAAGCAACTAAATGCCAGCTTGAACAAATTTTTAAAAAAGCTCAAGGTCTTCATTTAATTCATAATTTTCCCTGAAAAGAATAAGAATGCCATCTAATTATAGGTGGATGGATTTTGAGGGTTGAAGTGGTTTCAAGAAAACGGGGGATTAGAAAAAAGAAAATAAGGGTGCATATTGAACATAAGTATTCATTCACCTACACGACCCAGAGTAGGGCTCCAATGTAGACATTTGCAGGGTGGAAGTTTGTTCAAAAGGGGAGTTTAATGCCATACCTTGAACATGAAAAAAATGTTCAACTTACAAGTTTTCCCCAAGCTTTTGTTAAGAAGCAACACAAACATGTTAGGGTTTCCTTGTGCCCTATTGGCCCCCCTTGAGGAGGTAATACAAAACACCATTGAAAGAATATTTTAAAAAATTGGCACATTGCAACATCCATGGGGTTTTGCACCAATTTGTTGAATAAAAAGTGCAAGGCTTTATTTATGTCCTAACATAACATATGGGAATGTGAAAATATAACCGTGGTCAAAGAAGACCTAGGTAAAATGCTCTAAGCACATTTGAATGGGAAACCTAATCCCAAATTACATTAAAGAGGAAGTGGAGGAGGTTGGAATGGGGTTTAGATGAATGGGCAATAAAGATTGAGAATAATGAGATAGGGGCATGAATGCTAGTTGTGGTCCAAGCCTCCAATAAGAAAATATCATGCACATATTGGGCTCATGATGGTGAAACATGAGCAAGCTGGGAATTCTAATGTCAATTAATTATTAGATGCAACAATGGGTCCATGAAAAATTGTCAAAATTAATGTGACACACCCATCATCATCACATCAACATTTGTTTAAATGTGTCAATTTCATACATTAAATCAAACGTCAACCATTTTTTTGAACAACAAATTTTTTTTATCAAACCAACTTCAACAATTAAAAAAATTAGTTGCCAAGTTTTAATTGCCACACTAAGCAAGCAAAAAATTTCAATCATCAAATCGAATGATTGAAAAAAATTGGTCACCACCCCAAAAAAATCTGATTGTTCCCAAAAAAACATTGTTGTCCAATCGATGATGGCTTGATCTCCACCATTGAACTAATGACTAAAAATTTGCAATTACTACCCAACATTTTCTATGGTTTACTAAAAAATTTGGTCACCAAATAAGGTGATTGAAATTTTTGGTTGTTGCTTGAAAAGGTTTAATCACCAAATCAAGTGATGAATTTTTTTTGATCTCTACCTAAATTATTTTTAATCACTTATTTGAAAAATTTCTAAAATTTTCAATTGTTCAATCGACAATGGTTCGATCTCAACATTGATCTAATGACTGAAAATTTTCATTTGTTGCCCAAAACCTTTTGGGTCATTATTTGGAAAATTTGGTTGCCAAACAAATGACCAAAAAGTTTCAATTGCCAAATTGGGCTATTGAATTTTTTTGGTAATCATTTGGATTTTTTTTTGGTCATTTCCCAAAAATTTCAATTGTCCAATAAATGATGGTTTGATCTCCACCATTAATGCAACAAAAAAAATTCAATCTTTACCCAAATGTTTTTGTCATCACCCAAAAAACATTCGATCTCCATAAGACTATGGCAACCAAATGTGTTTAAGTTGCAATAAGGTTTAAGGTGATTGAATATTGATTGCCCTCAACTTTCCCATGGGTAGCCCAACTTGAGCTTTTGACCTAGGTTGATGTTATGTTGACTTAAATAATTGGCAGTATCTCAAAACACTTGGAAGCTAGTAACCAAACAAGTAAAACACTTTAGAATATTTAAAACAAACAAGAAATGAAAAAACTATAAGCTTTAGAAGTAAAAAGGGTCTAATAGAAATAAAATTTGTTTTGTAACTAGGAAAAGTTTATTTTTCTTCTTGCTCTTTTTTCATTTATTTTGTTTCATCCTTGAATTTTATTACAAAATTTGTAATAATTTTTTTTTTTAATTGGAAATCAAAATTTTAAAAATCAAATATTTTATATCTAATTGTGAAGAACCACCCTTGAAAACCAACAATTTTCACATTTGCAAGAACCATTTTCATGATAATTGAGTGGATTTATATATTTAAATTTTTTTGAAACCCTAGCCAATTTTCTAAAATGAAAATAGAAAATCAAAAGAACTAGGTCAATTCTTAAATTATGTTTCCTAAACTAAAACCAATGGTTTTCACCAAAAAATGAAAACCACCTAACATTAGTCCTCTAGCTAGTAGTTGAATTAAATGAATGGTGTCCAAGTGACCTTTTCTTTTGGTCCCTAGTTTTTTCATTCAACCCCAATATATGTTTTAATTTTGGCTTTCATCCCCAATTTGGCTTTATGTCATTTTGATTTTCCATCTAAACTTTTTATTTTGAATCTTGGTTTTTTCAAGTCCCCCTTAGTTTTTCCTTTGTCCCTAGTTTTTATTTTTTCCCTAATTTTTATTTTTGTTCTTTTTTGTGTTTTTTTTTCCCTCATTTCCCCTCATTGCTTTAGGTTTTTTCTTTAATCTTAAAGTTTAAAGTTTGGTTTCCATGGAATCCTTTCCCCTTGATAGGCCTTTCCCTTTCCTCCCCTCTCCACTCCCCTTCTTCCTTTCTAAATGTGGTGATTTTTTTTCCCTGAGGTTTCATTTCATTGTATCATCTCCCCCTTTTCTTTCTATGTAATGTTATTTTTTATTCTTATCCTATACCCATTTGTCTTGTCTTATGGTGATTCATTGAATTCATATGCTAATTGATCCTTCAATTATTATGGGAAATTTGAGTTTGGCCCATCCTTAGTGTGATGTCCCTTGTCATTCTACATGTGAGGCCTTATTTAGTGATTTAGGTTTAGCTTGTCACCAAAAACACTATTAGGCATTTCAAACTTTAGCCTTGAAGGTGTTTGGAATGTTTAGTGGTTCATTTAGGCAAATATAACACTTGTAAGAATCCCAATCAACTTTTTATAAAGTATCCATTTGGATGTGCTTTCAAATTCTAAGATTTCATTAATGTAATATTTGATTACTAAAGTTTCATTCACTTATGAAACCATTTAAAACTAAATAAAAAATTCATTGAAAAATGTTATTAACAAGTATGGTGAAATCACCTTGGAAATCTTAAGAATAAAACCCATAAAATCCAGAAGAATAAAAGCCCATTTAGATATTTCAATTATGTACCCATTGGGCATAAAAAATTTAATTAAAAAAAATCATTTCAAAAGGACTTTTGAAAACAAGGTGTAATTATGGCCCTTCAAAAGTTCATAACTCTGATTTAATTACTTAGTTTCACAAAATAACATTTCACATTTAACTTTATATTTCATTTTTCAACTTGTGTTTCATCATTATAAACAATTTAGAGTGGAATTTTATATGGATTCTTGAATTTTTTAATAATCTAATTAACTAGTCAAAATTCACATTTTTCACTTCAAAAGTTTGTGCTATTGATAATTGATAATGAATGCATTTTTTTGAAAAATAATTGTGTAAATGTCTTCATAATCAAATATTTAGTCTAAAATGAGTCATTATTTAAAATATTTAATATTAAATTATTCACCATAAGCATTTAAACACAAAGCACCATGCAGAAGTTACTACTATGACTCCAAAAATGAATCACCATAGCTTGCATTCACCTTTGAGTGGTGAAGAGGTGCCCTTAATTCCCCTTCAAGCCCCTTTGCTTCCCTTATAGGCTTGGGCCTAGGTATGAAATCAAACCCCCTTGTCCATTTAGGACTCCCATGATAATGTTTTTATTCATGTATCCTAATAGCTTTAAAGCATGAATTGGAGATTTTTTGCACTTTCACTTAGAATGTTTGACTCCAAACCTTTCAAATGTTGTTGTTTGACACTTGTTCCTTCTTTTTCCCACATTGGTGGCTTCTCTTTTCCTTTCAAGAAGAAGTGGTTAGGTGTAAAAAAACTAAGCCGCATTTACAACATTTTCTTTCAAGCAATTGGGATGAACTTTAAGCAAAACATTTATTTGACACCCGAGCTATTATTGTTTCTTTACCTCGAAATAGGCCCCCTTTGGAGGGCACAACCCTTTTAGGCTCCACCTTACCCCAACCCCATCATCTTGGACAAAATTTAACATTGGGGCATGCTGAAAAGTGCATTCAAACTATTAGTGCCTTTGCACCCATGGCCTTAATCCTTATTTCAATTGAAACTATTCTTGAATTGCGAACCTTCCACCTATCAAATTTGTCATCACATGTTCAAATTTTATGATGGAATTTCAATTGCACAAAGACTTAGACTTCTCCCTTGATTTTTTTAAGTATATATTCATCTATATATCCCATCTTTCAACAAGCAAACCATCTAACATGGTATTTGAACACCTTTGAAACTCATTTAAGCTTAAGGACTTGGCTAGCATCCTCTCCAAGATGTTTTTAGTGTGTTCCTATGTAACAACAAGGTGTATCCCCAAGAGCATAACTCGAATGTTGGGAGTTGTTCAATTTTTAGCCTTGGCCAATCCTTCTAGACGCATTAAACCCATCACAATGAACAAATTTTTTTGCCTTTAGTTTTGTGACACGTTTCAACTCATTTATCCCCTCTTCAATTCAACATTACAATTTGGGGGTTTGTGAAATCATGGTGCATGGTATTTGAATGCCCCAAATGTACATCTTGAATGGGTGGTGTTATAAGTAAATGTTGCAAATGCCTTCAACATAATCTCTTGTCTAGGGTCATTTCCAAGAGCTCCAAACAATAAGTGGCTAGTTGACCCAATTATTCCCATTTGTTCAAACTTTGTATGTCACATGACTCGCCTTATCTTTGAATCCTCATTTTCCTTTGGGAAACCTCATATTTATTGATTCTTCCATGCGCACATATATAGTAAGATGATCCATTGGGAACGTTAGTTTTGGCCCTAATTCATTTTTTACCATTAAATAGTTTAGCAAACCTTTTCCCTTCTCCTCTTCCCCATTTGATAACACCCACATCCTTGGTCCTACATCAATGGTTCTTTGTATTTTTTAGCATTTTTCATCCAAGTTGGCTTTGGTGAGGGCTAATAGTTTAACCCTGCAAATGCATAGCTTGGTTTTATTGTGGCCTACCTCCCAACTTTTCCCTTCTAATTGGATTCTACACACTTAAGGATGGTATTAAGGTTTTAGGAATGTCTTTTGCTTCACCTACTTTTACTTCTTCCTTTCTTTAAGAAGCTTTGGATGAAGATGTGTAACCTATAGAAACACTTTCAAGCTTAAAGGACATCTAGGTGGCCTTCAGGATCCTTTCGCAATGTTTTATTCAAAGGCTTTCATATTTGTTCCAAACTTTCTCCCCCTTTTCCAAGCTTCTAGCACTAACTTTCTTCTTTTGATTCAATTATCATCCAATATTTGGGAGGCTTTTAAGTCGGAGTTCATTAAAGTGCCTTAAGACCCTTGGTTTGTCAACAAACCTCACCCCCCACATTTTTAAAAAAGGTGTAAGGCTCATTTCCACATAGGCCTTTGCCCTAGTGACCTATTTATGGAGTTGGGCTCTAGTGGCCCTAATCATTGTTTTTTCATTCACTACTAGAATTCTTAATTTTTTTTACTAAAATTTTGGTCAAAAAGACCTATTTTGCATAGACATCAAAAACCTCTCAATCATTTTGAACATGTCCATTATGATTGGGCCATGTACTTTTTGACCAGGCCTAAGTTGGCATTTTTGACTAATCATTTCGACCAATACTTTTGACTAGTCATTTTGATTAGTATTTTTTACTAGTCAATATAACAATCAAATGATTTTTTGATTGGTCAAACACCATTTTGACTAGGCAAATGCCATGTGGCATTTAAACATTGACCGCCTAGGCTATGCCATGTGGCATTTAAACATTAGCCATCTAGGCTATGCCACGTGGCATTTAAACATTGGCCATTTAAGATATGTCACATGGCATTTAAACATTGGCCACTAGGTTATGCCATATGGTATTTAAACATTGACCATTAGGCTATGCCATGTGGATAGAACCTAAGCAACCCAAATTAAGCCTAAAATAAGATACCTACTCCTATAGTCCTTATGTCTAGGAACCTACAACCTAAATTCCTAGGCCTACATCTAAAAGCCTATAAGTAGCAACTAGGTATAAAAGCCTAAAGTAGGCTAAAGCAACCTAAGCTATGACCTTTACTAGGTTTAAATGCACACCACCTACATTAAGCTTACACCTAAATGACCTATGTAGGAAGATTTTATTTCATTTTGAATTTGGCCTTTAAGGTTAAACCTTTTTAATTGGCCCATCCCAAGTGGCCTTCCTTTTTAAAATATTTCTTATGTCTTGGATGCTTATCATGATTATATTTATATTGCTCATAATTTGGAAAGGATGACAAACAATATGGGATAAACTTTTGGGAAGGAAAAAGATTTTCATGTCCACACAACACTAAAGTTTTTTAGTTCACACAACATTATTCCAATATAACTATGTAAGATACATAAATTAAATAAATAAATAAACAAAGAGGTAGGTAAATATGTATGTTAATTATGTTAAAATAAAAATTCGTAATCGTTAATGTCTAGTTATTTAGTTATAATTAATAATTACAACCAAATTATAACTAATCCTTACAAAATTGACCTAAATCATTATATATTATCAACAATGTATTTGTAATAATTTATATTTAACTATTTAATTACACATTCATCAGTGTATTTTAAGTAAATAACTAAAAACCAACTAATAATTTATCATAAGTATATAAATGGTTTACCCTAACCTATATAACTAGGTTACCTATAGGTTAAAATATAGGTAAATAAGTGGATGTTTAAAATAGGTATGTATAAATAAATACACCTACATAGCTATTTATTTATACCATAACTAAAATAAAGATGAATGAAATAATTATGGCTAAATTTTAAATGGTTAAAATATTTATGGCAAAATTAACCATTACTAAACTATAAATAGTTAAATTAACCATGAGTAAATAAATTTGGCTAATATAACCATTAATAGAGTTAATATGGTTAAACTGCCTAATGAATGAATATTTTATGGCAAAGTCAATTATGAAAAAATAAATTATGGCTAAAATTAACATAAATGAAGTAATTACTGTAAAATTAACCATGATTGAATTAGAAATGGTCAAACTAACCATGAATAAATAAATATGGCTTAACTAACCATTAATAAAGTTAATATGGCTAAACTAGCTAATGGATAAATATTTTATGACAAAACCAATTATGCTAAAGTTAATTATGGGTAAAATAAAGATGAATGAAATAATTATGGTTAAAATCAAAATGGTTAAAATAATCATGGAAAAATTAACCATGGTTAAATTAACAATATTTTTTAATTAATTATGGGTCTTTTAACTATGGTTAAATTTATTAGGGTAAAATAATAATATGTTTAAAATAAATATAGCTAGTTTAGTTATGCTTATAATAACCATGGTTAAATTTATTATGTTAAATTAATTATCATGGCCAAACTTATTAGGGCTAGACCAACTATAATTAAATTGACCATGGTTAAACTATTTATAATTGTTGAACTACTTATGGCTAAATTGACCATGGTTAAAACATATACAACTAAACAACCTATGGTTAATTGAACATGATTAAATTGACCATGGTTAGATTAATTATGGTTAGTTCTAATTTTAATTGGTTTTTCATAAGTAATTGAACCAAAAATGATTTCAATATATTCAATTTAACCATAGTTAAATAAACCATATACATATAATTAGTTTAACCATAATTAATTTGGTCATGATTCATTTAGTTGTGATTAGCTAATTTTACATTTTTGAACTTTTTTTTAATTGGTCAAACATAGTCAAAATGTTAAATGTAGTCCCAAGATACCCAACTAATATTGGAATTTGTAATTGGCCCTTTTAACTAGGCCTATTTAGTTAGCCCTATTAATTGGGTATAATAGGTGGCTTTATTGAGTAGGGCACTTACCAATTTGACTAAATTAGGTGGTCTTATTGACCAAACCACTAACCAATTTGACTAGGTGGTATTTTTAAGCGCTTTGCAATTTGTGTCTCATTTCTCATCGACTTTACCTTATTAATTTGAATGTAATGCAAGAAATGCAAGGATTGAAAATTATTACTTAGGGTTTTTGAAACCATTTTTCATAAATGAGGGATGAGGTGGGTGTTAATGAGAATTGCAACTTTGAAAGGTTTTTAAAAATATATGTTGTTTGATGTGTCAAGTTGCATGTGGTGTATTGGGAGTTTAGTTGTGCAAGTGAATGTGTAATTATTTTGTCTTTTTGGAATGTTTTATAAAAATTGATTAATGTCATGAGGAAGTTTTGGAGGTAATGAACATATGAATTAAAGCATATGTCATAGGTCTTGCTGAAGAAGTTGTTAATTGACATTCAAGTGACAAATATGGGCAAGTGCCATAATTGTAAAATCACAATTCAAGCATGAGAATTTGTTAAATGGATCAAAGATCTAATATCTAACAACACCCAGGGCCAGCCCAATCCACTTACATGGAAAAGCATGTGAACCCCTTACGGGAGAGGACTCCTCTAGTCCTCCAACAATAGAAAGCAATCGAATCGCATCATGTCTGTCCCCAGCTGATAAGTTCCACCTTAGAGCCAAGCAGCACAAAAGAACCGTAAGACCATATCATTGTTCAAAACTGACTTGACTGAGACTAACCTAATCTAAACTTCCATAATTAGAACATGCATCCTCGTGCTCATCTACAACAGCAGACACACCTCCCTGTACCACCCTTTGTCGAAGCTTGGTGAGCTCTTGTTGCATCAAGAACAGCCGCTCTTTCAATGTAAGGTTTTCGTCCTCCAGATATGCAATATGGCCTTTTTGCTCTACAAGACGTACTTCCAAGAGCTAAGAAAAATTGTTCATGCCATGTGTGGAAGAAGGGTAAGTCATTTCAAACCGGCTAACATCATGATCTAACCGCTGCTCTAGCCTTTGCTCTAGCTGTTGGACAGAGGACTATGCACTAGTACTGGATGATGGTGGCTGAGCAATGACCATTCTACTGGATTCGTTTGCAGCAGTAGCAGTGCTGGTTGGTTGTTCATCATCATCATCATCGTCATCAAATGCTCGCAGATGGATAAAACCTGCCATAGATAAACCACTTCTAGAAAATAACTTCTAACATTATGGCATAATGACACACATCCTTTTTTTGTTTTCTTTTGGTTATTCCCTTAATCATATTTGTCTAACACTTTTCCCATTTGAACAACTCCTTAACCAATTGAAAAAACATAATGGCAACCCAATTGACAAACTTTCCATGATCTACTTTGGAGATCATCATAACAAACTTATTATTAAAATACTACACCTTATCCTTTTGGTAAATAATGGGCAAGATGGCAACTATCCTATTGGTATACTCTAACCTCATTTTCTTTACAACCCACCCTTCATTGGTGTTATTAATATATGGGATTCTATCAACTATATTTGCCTAATCTACCTCTATCTTTCCTATAAGGCAAATTTAGAAATTTTTGCCAAGAAATGTTTGTCAATTAGTTTTTGCTCTTCCCCCAACAAAACCTTGATTATGTTATGTTCAAAATCCAATTTCCAATTGTTAAAAAAATCAACCAAAATGTTGTGATGAAGTGCCTTCCACTCAACCTCACACAAACCTACCAATCCAGCTCTATTTGCCCATGCTCTCTATTCCTTTCCAAAGCTTGTCCAAAGTAAAAAATTCTTAAAATTGTTATTGTAACTTTGTTATGTAGGAGTAAAAACATATCTGACCTTATCATCTTGGTGAGTCTACACCTTCGTCCCACACATATTTCTAGCCATTGCTTGTTGATTAATTCTTTTCATGTGCTTCTTGTTGGGAATTTGAATTTCCTCTAGAATTTGATCTTTGACAAGCTTTTATTGATGTAATGGCACCTGTCGTTGCTATTACAAATCATCCTTGTGTTTTTCTTCTTCAGAATCAGAAATAGAAATTGGATCGATTTACTCACTAGGACTTGCCTCTCTTTTGGGTTTCCTAAATTATATCTCCTCAAAGTTTCCTTACAATCCATCTCATTTTTTCAAATTGCTTCAAAAGCTTTCTCAAGTTTAGAAATCGAAAAAGATCTCTTAAAAGAAGATGGATGAATGAACAAGAAAAAAAAATGGTGGACTATTTTATAACGACCTAGACTGCAAAGGCAAAATGTTTGCAAGCTTCTACTGCTCTCTATGTCTCTCTTGCTCTTTTTTTAACTTCTATAACCTTTCTCTAAATTGTATTTGTAATTTCTCCACAAAGCTTTCTTCTACACTCATTTTGGAAACAAAAACCGAAAGCCACTTGCTTGTTGAAAACAAAAACAAAGAGGCATTTTGGTCCTTGCAACCTTCTGAAATGTATTTCTTTCATTTCATAAAGTGATGTTTCACTTTTCGCTTTAGGGTTAACATTTTAATGATTTGTCTTTTTTGTTTTACACATGGTGTCTTCTATGAAAATCCATATTAACAACAACATGGTTTATAGTAAATGCATCTTGACCTAAAAATTATGTGGACATGGCACCAAGTTTTTATGATGACAAGTGAGAATCTAATGACTTGGTGTTATCTACATTATAGACTACCTTTAACAACTGTCACAACTTTTGTAAAATTCATGAATATCCTTGAATAAAGTTTCTCACCAATATCCTACATCCAGAATTTTCTTTGCACTAATATTTGCAACAAAATGCCCTCTTATCACTCCTTCATGTAGCTCCTTTAGAACAATATGTGCCTATGAGGTGGTCAAACATATGCACATTATATTATCTAATCCCAATTTATAAATTGTTCCCTCTTTCAAAATAAAAGGTTTTGCCTTTTTGGTCAACTTCTATTTTTGAGTTAGGTTCAAAGTTTTTGGCATCTAACTTGTCTCCAAATAGTTTTTCATTTCCCGCATCCATATAGGTTATATAGAGAATAATGATGCATCCACAGTTTGATCTGGGACCCCCAATGGTTTTAAACTATCTAATAATCTAGATTAAACATCAACTACCACATGTGTTCTACGAGGCTTGTAGACTACTATGAACTCATACTCCAAAAATAACAACCATCTAGCTATCCTTTTAAACACCTATAGTTTGTTGACTAAGTATTCTAGAGCCATGTGGTCTACATAAAGAAAAAAATTGTTTCCCAACAAAAAATGTCTATATTTATGTAGAACATAAACCATTGCTAAAGCTTCTCTTTTTGTAGTAGTATAATTCTACTCTACCTTATTTAGCAGTCTAGAGGCAAATACTATAGGTTAATCATATTTTCCAATTGGATTCTATGTTAAAATTGCACCTATTGCCAATAGTGATGCATTTGTGTGCACATGAAATTCCAACTACCAATTTGGAGGTATCAAAATTGGTGCTTCTATGTATTTTTACTTGATTTAATCCTAAGTTTTTTAACACTTTGTGGTCCAAATAAAAGGTTTTGTCTTCCTCATCAACTTTGTGAATGGTGCCATGATAAAAACAAAATTCTCGATGAAACATTTATAAAACTTAGCCATACCATTAAAGATCTGAATCTATTGTGGGTTTATAGGTATTGGCATATTCACTATTGCTTAAACCTTCTTAGGGTCTGGTATTTTTCCTTCCTTGGAAACTTTTTTGTACCTTTTACAAAAAGTCAATTATAATTTTGCAAAAGTACAATCTAAGTAATCTCCCATACAATTGTTTCACCAATCAAACACAATATCTCTAAAGGTAAAACTAAATAAATTAACAATCTTTGCATCATCTATTTCACCATTTGCTTTAATGGCAACTTTAAAAACTTTGACATGAACATCTAGATCAGCATCTAACACATAATTTGGATAATTCAATGACTGACAATAAGGCCTGTTTGGTGGTAATGGTGGTGTACCTGGATTCTTTAGTGGCAATCCAAAATATCTTGAAAGTTTTGGAGGTCTTGGTGGTCTTGGTGGGTCTGAGCCTCTTGCTCCTAGATCTAATGGTTGTCCAAAAAAAATCTTGTCCACCGCCCAGGCATCTCTATATGCACATTGACTAGTTATGTTTCCTTTGGAGTTTAGGGTTTGGACCTAATATTAATAACAATATGAACTAGTGTTGTTACAAATGGAGCTTTAGTAACTGTAACCATAGATTGAGGCATTGCCATAAAATATAATAGTATAGATTTTATTGGTTCCATTCTTAAATTAAAAATTGTTGGATAAATAATTCCAACATCATCATGATGTAATAGACTTGGTGTAGGAGCTACAAAAATAGGTATTACATTTGCCATAGTCTAAGCTTTCCTTTCCATTGTGTTATCTCTCCAAATGTGTTCTTTGAATTTATTTGGAATTCAAACCTTTCACAATATAGTTCCTCTAGCTCATTATATCCATGGTTCTCTATTCTTACAAGTTCTGGATTCAAATTCTAGAAATGCTTAACAAATCCTTGCCTTACATTATCTTCAATACATGGACATTCATTGATCTGATGTCCAATCTAATGATAGTACGTGCATCATTGAGGATTAGGTCTTGGAATTTTATTCGCACTATGAATGCTCTACTCTAGTCCCTTGAAACTCCTCTAACAATGTTTCCACTATGTTGATTAAGTTTGGGTTCACTGTACCTTACTTTGATAACCACATGTATATGCCATTGTTGGTTTTACTTTTGGTAAAATCATAGTTTCTTGTTTAATTACAAGTAGTGGCTCAACTCCTTTAGACACTTTGATCCCCTAAGTTGTGGCTTCTTGCTCCACCATATAAAGAATCAAAGGTTCAAAATTTTGAGTTCTTTGTTCAGCTTTGCATTCTCATGATCCTTTCAATAATAAGGAGGTGAAACATATATGTGCCTTGGTACCACTTCTTCCCTTTCTGACATGTTAAATATTTGTTCTTCTACATGAATCAAAACATCAAAATCATGTTGCTACATTAAACCTGTTGATTATAGTATAACTCTTTGTTCAGGTTCAAATTTTCAATTCCTTCATTTAAACTCATCCTATGAATTTGCATTTTCAATCTGACATTTTTCTCTTTTAGAATTTCGTTGTTGACTATCAGTGCACCTTTGTGTTTCACCAATATGCACTTCATGAGGAATAATTAGTCTTGCCTGAGGCATTTTGTGGCATGTAGGTCTTTCTTCTGTCCACAAATGTCTTTGTTCAGATTTAAAAACTATTATTGGTGTTACAAATTGTTGATCCTCCTAATTTACATTCAAATTATTGGTGATGGCAACGCCCATTCTCCTCTTGTTCATGTAATAAAACTTGATGTTTCTTAAGACTTTTAATTATAATTTTATTTTCCAACTCTCCATATTTTAATTCATATCTAAACAAACTTTTACATTAGAACAAAAACCTCGCAATTAACTACTTTGTTTAGATTTGTTCCCTGAAAAAAAACTTATGATCAAGACTTGAAAAAAAATGTAAAAATAATAATTGAAGTTCATTATCTATCTAGAGAAATAAAAATTTCAACAACAAGAGATAAACAACATTCTAAAATTCACGCTGAATTCAAGCCTTGGGATGGTTGCCAAATGGTCAATACATAATCTATAATCCTATATTCTAATCTAAATTTGTATTGAAATGTCATGAAACTAATACTAACTAAATCTACTCATTTATATCTACTCAAGTCTAGTTTCAAAATAAAAATCCAACAATGAAATTATGATCATCAAACATCAAAACAAAATTTCTAGCTAAGAGAGTTAAACTTTTCCTAGAAATCAAAGTGTTCTCTCTCATACTTCAATAAAACTCAATGTTCTACAATCCTCTTCCTTTCTTGTTCTTCTCTATAGATATTAAAAAAGAAAACAATCTTATGTTCTATTCAAATTCAAATGTTGATAAAAACTATGTGATCTAGCTAGTAATTCCTAAAATAATAACTAAGTAAATAAAAACATACTAACTAACTATTACCATAAGTAATTATTCCCTTAACACTAATACATTTTTTTATAGTGTTCCCATGGAAAGGAACGTATAACTTTTCACGATGTTCAAAACACCTTTGTTTCCATCACCTAAAATGTTGAATTTTACATTTCTTCTGAATAAACACTTTTTTTTTTTTTTGACAACTTTGCCTTCGCTTCAAATTTTGTGATATGTTGACATTGTGTTATCCATAAATGGGACTCTGCACTTTGATTAATGTTGTCATTACCAATCCCATTCAAATAGATAATCTCGAAAGGTGCCAATTTTTAAAGGAGTTGCCACAATGATCACAACTTCAAAGGACAAGTTTAACCATGATCGACATCCTTGGGATATGTTTTTACATCTTGTTGTGGAGGTATTTGACTACTTGCATTAGCAAGGGAATGAAGAGACCAAGCAAATCACAAATCACATGAGATTAATCCTGAAGTTTATAATGCAATCTGGCTTGCCTTCAGAAAACATTGGTTGAATTGAAGCCAAAATCTTATCACAACTGTTTGTCTCAAAATTTGCTAATGATGTTTTACTGGGTATTGTAAACCTCTCACAAACTTAAATATATGATGTCATATGTTTCAAACTGACATCATTTTTAAACAGAACGCCGTTGGCCCAAGTGTGAAACACATTCTTGAATTTTCAGAATTGGAAATTTCTAAATTTGGCAATGTGAACGGCTCAACTAATTTCCTTCCAAACCCACTTTTTGCAATTTGTTTGAATTTCCAGTGGCAAAATCCACTCAAAAGTCAATAGCTTTCACACCTTTGCTCTGAAAATTGTGAAATAAACTCTATTAAATCTGACTCTCTGATGGAGTTCCAAGAATACCCGCAAATTCTAAGCATTTTATATATAAATTCACTACGTTCGTGCGTCTGTCTGTCTGACACGACAATTCTGCATTTTAATTCACCGGCAGAATTTGGTAGGTAGGTAGGTCGTAGGGCAGGGGCAGGGCAGCAGGGGCGGCCAGGGCAGGGCGGCAGGGGCAGGCCAGGCCAGGCCAGGCAAAAAGACCTGGGAAATTTTAGGTATGGTTTTCAGGACATGGTTTTCAGGACTTCGGATCTCAACTTTGGGGCCTGGGAAATTTTAGGATATGGTTTTCAGGACATGGTTTTCAAGACTTGGGATCTCAACTTTGGGGCCTGGATTTTCACACTCGTGGTTTCCAAGACCGAAACCTGAAAACTTTTAGGATGTGATTTTCAAGATGTGGGATCTCAATTTTGGGACCTGGATTTCACACAGGGGGCTTCACAGTGGCCTTCGGCCACGGGCACCCACTAGTAATGTAAATGTATAATGTAAAACATAATGTAATTAATAATGCAAAACTTCCAAAAGTTGGATCCAAAGCGATAGTCCCTGTCCCCTGTGGGGGCAGGGCCCAACAAACTACCTTGCTTCATAGATAGATATGCATGACCTTATCATGGCCCCATGCAAAAAGCTTCCATTGAAAGTGGCCCTCAAAATGAGCTCTTTGCTTCCATACCATGGATGAATGGATGTATGTACTAATGAGTGTACTTGTGTGGATGAATGTACTTGGAGTTGACATGGCACTCATGAATGTAATTGGGAGTGTACATGGCATGGATGGAATGTACTTGGGGAGGGTACATGTGGCAATGCTTTTTTTGGTCAATTTGGTGATAAGCCAAAGTGAGGATCATCCATAGGAAGATTTAGCCAAATTAGGCTACAAGTGAAATATGAAAGTAGAAATTTTGTAACAGCATTCCATTTTTTTTCTCGACTTACTTGAACCATGTACAAAAATCTGCAAATTTTTCTTAAATTTTTTCTGATTATGGCTATTGCAATATTTTCGCACTTTTCATTTTCATTTTCGCTTTTTGGCTATATTCAACAAGTAAAATTAAGGCTCAGGTCCTGTAGAGTGAAGGTGCCCTTATGAAACCCTAATTTGGTTCGTGGAGTGTGCACTGCGAGAGAGAGGAGAGAAACGAGAGAAGAGGGAGCGAGAGCGGGGGAGAGCGAGCGAGATCGAGCGAGGGTGGCACACAGAGAGGATGGCAGCAGGGTTGGGCGGAGGAGGAGGCTCATCAGGTCAGCCAGCAGTGCCCAAAATCTTGTTGGCCAAGCCGGCCACACCCAGGAGCGATGGGGATGTGGGTGTGCCGGGGAGTAGTGGTGCACCTGCGGGCAGTATGAAGCTCATGCGGGATCGTGATGATGACAGCGCGGCCCGAGCTGTCCGCCTGCCGCACGGATCACTCAACTTGTTGTCAGATTCCTGGGACTTCGCTTTTCTTCCTGTGAGTTTCAAACCCTGCGTTTCTTCGTTCTTCGGAAGAAGTTAGGACTGCAGTTTTGCTGTTGATCATGTCTTCTCTTCCAATATCTCGTGAAATTTATGAAGCCACATTTTTTTTGCGATGCTAACAGTGGACGTGCAAAAGTAAAGAAAGCTTTGCAGTAGAATTTTTGTCATAACACTTCGGTTCAGGCTATCTTGTATGAAGTATTTGGTGATGCGTGAACAATGGCCAGTTCCAGGATAGAATGTTGTTCCTTTGTGAGGTTATCTTGGGGATCGCCCCTGAAAGCTTAGCCCTATTTTTCTGCTGGTGGATTCTAGACAATAGGACTTTGAAATGCACAGCACAGTCGGAATGTATCATGAGTGCAGTTGTGAAATCCTTATTTTGGATCCATGAGGCAGGCAGTATGAGTAAGCCTGATTCTTATCATGATGGCACAATGCTGCTGTTTGTCTTGTGGGCTTGCACTCAATGCATGAGGGTGAAGGAGCTCTTACCTGCAACTGCAGCTTTTGTCAGCAGATAATACAGATTTCACAGTGTTTGGAGTGATTGGAGCTCCAGGTGTTGGGAAATCAACCATCTTGAATGAACTCTATGGATTTGATGGGACAACATCAGGTGGGACCCATGTATGACCTTATGACTAGTTGGAATAAGGCTTGGGCGT
>Ga0209208_10003259_pt1 | contig 23307 bp, 15 predicted proteins | sample S1TSphfallax_3_FD_187694 | JGI IMG/M metagenome (GOLD analysis project Ga0209208, IMG submission 187694) | Host-associated microbial communities from peat moss isolated from Minnesota, USA - S1T2_Fd - Sphagnum fallax MG (SPAdes) (version 2) | ecosystem: Host-associated > Plants > Peat moss >...
ATATATTGCATGTTGAAATGCATTTTTATGAGTAAATTTCTTTTTTGGCAATGAGGTGTTGAATCCATTTGGGTACACTACAATATGTGGTAGAAATAGCACAAATCCAATCCATTGAAAGACCAACCCACATTCACATCTCTTTAATCTAAGATGTCGAAATTTAATTGCCTACTTGGATGTTTGAAATTTTCATCCAGGTTCACTATTAATCCTTACACTTTAAACTTTCTTTCTTTTTTTTGGGCCCTTTTCGATTCCCATTTTATGTGGAATTGGAGATTTCTTGGGGATTGGGTGATTGCCTTCCTTTCCTGTTTGGCTTGAATGATGAGGATTTTGCTCAAAGAGATATATTTTTTGAACTACATTAGGTGTGTCTATTTTAGGAGTGGCTAAAGTTTGCTCAGCACAATTAGATCACTAGGCACTAGACCATGTAGATCCATTCTATTTTAGTAATCTACCAACATAGGTTTGCTTTGAGTGGTGATCCAATCAAAGATGTCCATCACCAAAAGAAAAAAAAATGTCTGCACCGTCCCCCACCCCAAAACTAATTAATACTAAATTGTGACTAAAGAGACAAAGTCTACTAAATCTGACTAAGCGACAAAGAAGCTTGACTTCCATGGTAAGGGGTTCACAATTGAAGCCTTATTGTCCTTCAAAAGAAGGGGGTGGGAGGGGGGAAATACAAAAAATTCCAAAATGTTCTCCTAGTTTTTTTTCAAAAAAGTGACAAAAATTTGTCTAGCAAAATTTACTACTTATCATACTCATAATATATCATTTCATTTTGGACAACTAGAATTCCCATTTGGAATTTTGTTCAATTTCCCACTTTTGGCAGAATGGAATTCTTGGGGGCATCGAGACATGGGGATCGAGAAAGTCAGGCTCTACAATTGTGTGCAAGGAAAAGAAACTGCAAACTTGGAAGCTAAGGAGTAGGGGTCAATTTCCATGTGATCCACCAAATCACTACACCCAACGACACTCATAACTGACCAGCAAGTTGTTTTTAATAAAAAAATAGCTGCAAATTAGGGTTTGGCATGGCATGTGATTCCAATCTGATTCCATCATCACTTGTTCAACACACTTTTGCTAGTTTTCGAGTAGCTTCTTGAAAAGAGAAGAAAGCTAGGCACATATTTTACAACAAGGTGACGACTGATTGTCCGGGTTGTTCCAGACATTGTCATGCACCAGCTCCGACAAAACAATCCTCATTGGGAGATTGCCCATGCAAACAGCATGCTTATAACGACTGCCCACTGTAGCCCCCTTTCTCCAAAGAAACAAGAGAGAGAGAGAAGGGGAGAGAGAGAGAGACAAAAGGCCCACCAATCTTTGAGTGGAGTAAAATTAGGAAGGAAGAAAACATACTACTCGTGACACCCAAACTTGAGATTCTATTGTTAGACATAAAAAGTTACAGAAAGCAAGAAAGAAAGAGTGATGTGTCAGAGTGAACCTTCACCCATCTGCCTAGCATGCAGGATGGATGGTATAAGGACAGGAAACATTTTTTCATTCTAATCCTATCCCTCAGCTAACCTTGGTGGTTAACTATGGATTATTAACCTAGCCTAACACCTGTTAGAGAAGAGTGTAATAAATTGGATCTAACTGCTGCTCCCTGTTTTTGATTTGTCAATCATAATGATTGGTCCAGTTGGCTTCCAGTCCCAGTTTTAGTTTTATGGGTGGGATTTAGAACAAAGTAAATAACTAAACCTGCACCCACATAAGTTCCATAATAAAAATCCCAAAATCCACTTAGATTATTTCTACATATGAGTAGTATCTCCAGCTCAAACTAAATTATGGTCTTCAAGTTCAAATCTAACATGTTTTGGGCTTAATATGGCCACTAAGAGGACTCACTCAAAAAGGTCAAGGTACCTGGCAATGTGATTCAGGTTCACTTTGTGGCCCACTTACACATAGGTAGTTTTAGGAAGGTAAAGTGAATGGAAAGTAGGAGGGTCTACAGGAGAGGTTACCAAAGTTGTGACTAACTTCTAGTTCTTCTACAACTGGCTCACAACTTACAATCAGTTTCCATTGAGTGGTTTAGTGCACTAATTAAGTGGGTGGTGGGTTAATGGTGTGTACCTTACCGTAAGGTCAGTTTCGTCATTAAATAATCCTCAAAATAGTGAAATGAAATTTTGTCAAAATATGAAGTTAGTTGACATGTTGAAAATCATCATAATTATAGTAGGCTACACTCTGAATAATGTCACTACTCATATCACAATATTACAGTAAATGATGGAAATTTGTATAATTTCAAAATTTGAAAATGAATTCATTTTTTGAAAAACATAATTATTCGTTGTGTCAATGTGGAAACTGAGCCTAGGCTACAGTAATCATGGATCCATGACAGAAATTTGAGTTTCCATAAATGTTCCATGCTCACCTGATGATATCTCAGGGAGCAATCAAAACAGTTCATGACTAGGTACTTAGATGTGAAAGAAAGAAAGAAAACAAAATTGGGAATCGAGGTGGTTTGTGTGTCCGCAAATTGCCATAAGCATTGCTACCCAGATTAGAAACCCTTTTAGTAGGGAGGAAATATGTGAGTATTATGTGGATGGAAGGTCAGTCCTCGGGCTGCATAGATTGATTGTGCTTTGAGTGTTATTTAAGACTTTGAAAACTGACTAAATTCATTAAGTCACAACAAGTTCATTAAACTGTTGAATAAAATATAAGTAACCCCCCGCTTGCCCCCTTTATAATGGAGGTATTAGCCCAGGCCAAAAATGGTGACAAACAGTTTTGGAAATAGAAATTTCATGCAGCCAATGGGAAGGCTCATCATGCACTCAAAGTGCCTTGATTTTTCTTTTCTTTTAAGTTTTGAGAAAGGAGGGAGGGGGTTGAGAGGATTTTTTTCATTTTTCCTTTGTTCCCAACATGTTCCGTTCAAGTTCCCAATGGGTTCCCAATATGTTCCAAATGTGTTCCTTTAGGCTGTTCCTTATAGCACCTAGCTTTAATCCCATATCTTTTGCCCAAAGTCCTCCCCCTTCTCACTTATGTAGGTGGTGGGCCCAAGGGGGAGGCACTCCATATTTCCAGGGAATCTTCTATTTTGGGGAACCTCCAGAGTTTTCAACTTTTTTTTTTTGTGATGGGCCAATCAAATTGGCTCATTGCAACCAAAACAAAAGAACTTGTGAGGCATCTCATCTAATTAATGCAACTGAAAATGTCCTATTACATCTGGTTGTGCTTGGAATCAGTTCTGGATGAACTCTAGGTTACTTCTATTTTACTCATGTGGACGGTGTGGCATCCAGAGTCCACCAGTGTTGGACTGGTGTATCCATCAGTAAGAACCCTTCCCATTTTCATAACAGTCTGGTATAAGTATATGCACAAAGACTCACTGATAGAGTATAAATCTGGTAAATGTAGTTCAATCTTGGGCTGGATACAAGTATGGGACATGTCTCTTTTTTTTCCTCCTTTTTGATATTGGGGGCATATAAGTACTACCGTAGCCTAGGGTCAATTTCCACATTGACAAAATGAATAATTCTTTATTTTCAAAAATGAATTCGTTTTTAAGTTTTGAAATTACATATTTTTCCATCATCTATTATAATGTTGTGATATGAGTAGTGAAATTATTCAGAGTGTAGCCTACAATAATTAGGATGATTTTCAACATTTCAACTTCATATTTTCATAAAATTACATTAGACTATTTTGAGGATTATTTAATGATGAAACTAAACTTGGGTAAGGTAGTATGAATTTTGAATGTGCCTTCAATTCACAAACAACAAATGAACTCAATAGTTACAAGCTCCAAATTCATAACATTTATGCAAAAAATTCACAAACAAAAAGAAAAATCAATAACAACAAAATTATATATCTTGCAATAAGCTCCAAGTGCTTAAAATCCCTAAATTGAAAACAAAAATAAACAAGTTATTGTTTTGTCCAAATGCAATTACAATTACACTACGACTGAAAACTATGAGTATGAAATCATGAACTAAACAAAAAACCAAGCTAATCCGAGTGAAAATATTATGTAAGGTCCATTTGCCAACAACAAATTCCAATTCAAACATGGCAATCAAAGTCAATGTATTAATTACTAAGTCCAAAATCAATTGTTACAAATTGATTGACAATTTTAATGTTAAACATCCCAAAATTATAAAATGGCAACTTGGAAAGAATGTATGAAATATGAAATTGAAAGATAGTTAGTAGGTATTATAAACTACAACCTCCATTTCACATCAATTGAAAGTTGAAACTCTCAAGTGATATCTAACAAATTGCAAAAAGAACATCAACATGAAAAAAAAATTAAATTGCAAAAGAGTAATCAAAACTTAAATATCTAGAATTATTATTTATATTTTTCCAATTGAAAAACCCCAAACTAAATAGTAACAAGACTAAGATAACAAATTCTTGAAGAAATTCCAAAACTTAATCAACAATTGTAAACAAAAAATGTAAAAAAACATTTGTTCAACTTGTTTATGTAGAGCTAAATTATTGATACTTATTTGCTAAATTTTACAAAATAATTGAACAAACATTGTAAACAAAACCTTGTTGCAAGAAACCGACCTCCCTTAATTCATATTCATGCTTCTCCAACAATTCAACCTACATTAAAAAAATCTCCAACAATACTTAATGCAAATGAATCATAAGTTATGAACAACCTTCCCAAATGTGTTTTGACCAATTTTTATAAATCATTACCAATGCATCTAGGTTGGTCATTCCCATACAACAATGCCACAACCTTGTGAATAATCCCCCAACTAAGAAAATCCTCTCAATTTTTATCTAGGACCCAAGTACGCCAAGAATTTGTTGGGCCAAAAAGGCAACATTTGGGAACCTAAATGCATTTTGTTCCCACAAAACAATGGTTTAACAACCTCCTCTTTCACCACAACAACATGGGACAACACTAATCATTCAAAAACAAACAAAGTCCCACTAACATCTTTAGTCAACATAATAACAACAAAGATAAAACTTGTAAAAAAATTACAACTTGTGAATTGTTGCTACCACCATCAAGGTTGAAAGAATGATTAACCTTCATGAGCAAAGAAATCATGATCTTTTTATCACATTCATAAACAACAATCTTAGTTAACTCCTTGCCCACAAGGTCCCAAATGCAATCCAAATTTTTGTATTGAAGGTGAAACATTAATGTAAGTTGTTATGGAATCTGTCCATTTGAAATTCAATCATAAATGATAGAAAAGATTATAAGACATTTAAAACCTCTACTGCCATGTAATATACAAAAGATTTTTTAATTCTAAATCAAAACCCTCGCATTATAAAAATAACTAGGTTGTTGTTTGTTTGTTGTCTTTTATTCGTAGTTGGATGCTAATCACAATGGCAACATGCAATGTATCAAATAGGAGCCAATAGCCTTCATATTGGTCTAATACACAATTATTCATAATAGGTGTGAAAGTTTCTATGACAACACAAGCAATTGCCCAAGTTAATCCAAATGGCACTTTTGCTTGCAAATGGAGTAATTGACAGCAATAACAAATGTTGATGGTGATGGCATATTCAAAGGTTTCATGAAAGAGGATAACATTTAGCAAATTAAGTTTTCATAAGGGTTTTTAATTTTCAAAATGACAGCCTAGCTTCAATGTAAGCATTCTCTCACTCTTGTCTACCCTTACCAAAAACATTTGTACAAGTAATGGTTTTTTTAAGAGACATACCAAACTTTCCAAGCTACAACTCCTTTGTTACTAGAATTTCTTCAAGGCTTTTAGAAAATCACACCTACAATATCATGTAGTTAATCTCTTATCGTTCAACAATAATCCATGTATCACTTACTTCAACCAACCCCATGCAATCCTCAAATTCAACAAAAGACATTCTAACTCCAAACTCCATGGAAATCAATAATCTGCAAACCTAAAAATAAAATGAATTCTCAACAACTAGCATACGATTACAATTATACATTAAACATAGTAGTTTAAATGAACCCATTATAAATCATAATTCCTACAATCAAACTTGAAAAGGTAAACCAAGCAATGTCACCATGCTAGGAAGAGCACAAGCACAATGTGAAGCATCTTGACTCTCTAGTAGTTTCCAAAACAACAACAAACTTAGTCCATTTTTGGTAGGCACAATACACACTAAAAAATACCACCCAATACAAAACATAAGCAACAAACAACAAAAGCAACAAGTAGATGAAAATTTTGTGCCCATATCACATTCAACAACAATAAATATTTGCAACCTCAAGAAGATCATTGCAATTGTATGCAACCAAAAAGGTTCCACTCATTGAAGGAGTGGTAAAGTTCTTCAAAGTTGTTGCAAAACAACATAAACCCCAGTGTTTTTACAATATTGCTAACCAAGTCCATCATATTTTTGCAAGCTTGGTTATTAATCTTGTTCACAACATCACGAAATGTCATACCTAGACTGGTTTGGTATGAGAGTTTCAAACCCTAAGCACATACCTAGCACAGTTTGAATATCACCTAGGTTCAAGAGAAAATTCATACCCAACTGGTATGTTTTGTGATACCATTACCCTACAGTAATGACCTGCAAGAAATTTGGCATTGTATCTGGAGCATAAAGCATAATTTGCGATCCAGGAGCAGGGAGGCCATTTCGTTTTTCATAATGCCCCCCTCTTCTTTCGCCATGGTTTCTCCACTGAATTTCTGGCAATCTTTTACCATACACATTATCGCATACCTCAGTTAAAACCCATACCTCCATCCAACACTGGTTTCCACCCCCTAGTTAGAGTAGCACAAAGTAACTTACTTACTGGCTACCTTCCTTCCTCCATTTGGCTCCGGAAAATATTTTACACTGAAGCCTGACACAAAAGCCTCAAATTCATGACTACTACTTTGCCACTTCCTGAGCCATGGTGTGCAACTTTGATATCATTGAGGACTAGTACTAGTCCAGGTCAGTCTCTTTTAGATGCTCCCAAGTATGCACGAAAGCCATTCCACTGGCAGCTGAAAATCTGCTGCTGCTGCCAAAATCCAACAAAAGCCTAGCAAAGCAAAGCTAAGCTGACAAAAGTAGTCAATTCAAAAGGAAAACAGATTGTAACACGCCACCCAACAAAAGAACAATGACAGTAGGCTGGGGAGAAAGAAACTCTCCTGAGAGACAGACAGCACACACAAAAGTCCACAAAAACCAATAATTTTCTTCGGACTTGAAACACACCAAAAACTAGAACTGAGCCTTTTCATAATGAATCATGCTCCAACACAGTAGTATTGGAACACAGACTGACAGATGAACACCCCTTCTTTCCTTGCCCCATAATGATGAGAATGCATGCATGCTCATTTCACACACTATTGACTTGTAGTAATTAATTACTCTATGTTTAGGGTTATGTAATTTGTCTTCAACCCAAATACAATGCCAGACAAAGGTAAAGGTCCATACCTGTCCATTCAACAACTTTTCAAGTTGTCTTAAATGGTAAGAGGGCCTGCTACTTCTGAGAGTCATGATAGGATATCTTCTACATATCTACCTACACTGACTCAGAGCATCCCCACCGGTGCTCAGCATATGACCCTGCACATTAAAATAGGATGAAGACAAGTGAACGTATGCCGGTTTGGCTCTGGAAAATGGTTTTTCCCCTGCATATTTGCTCTATTTGCTCACTTTGCTGGTGGAAAGCGCAGCAAAGCTGTGCACCTGCTACGGAAGAGGGTAATAAATATGATCTCACTGCTGCTCCCTGTTTTTTATTGGTCCAGGTGGTTTGCTATTAGTAGTTCCCACCTCTTTGCAGTCCCTGTTTCCAGTCTTTTGGGTACGGTTGCAAACAAGTAAATAATTGAACTTGGATGTGAGAAATAATTTTGCAGGGCAAGAAACTCAGCACCAGTGGGGATGCTCTTAGCTGTGCAATTTTCCAAACTACCTTGTGTAGCCTCACCTTAGCTACTCGGCAAAAGGCAGAATGCATCCCTAAGGTGTATTCTCCGGTACGTGTTAACTACCTATATTACATAACCAATCATAAGGAATGTCTCACTAATTACTCAATTCTGTTGGACAAGAGATCTGAAGTCATAACACGTATCTTGTTGCCTTTTGATGTTTTTTACCTCTTTGGTACCTTTTTTTGCACATCCTAGTTACTGGTTCGTTGAACTTCAGAACTGTCCCTCATATGTGTCCCCATAAACGAGCTCTCCCACATACAATGTGTTATGTCCAATAACTGGCTGAAGTGTGCAGGTTAGTACCTAGTCTATAATAACCTACATGTGCAAGTTTACAAGCTACCATGGAGCCTCACCTTAATGATTCACTAAAAAGGCAAAATGCATCATGGCTTAGGATGTATTTAGTACACATTATGCCATCTCTCCATACGAGTGAACAGACTTGAGGATTAAAAACATTGTGTAGTAGTCCTTTAATTAATAAGTGTAGGGCAAGCACAAGTTCCAAAGGGTCTTTCATTGTTTGAGGGCATGCAAACAAAGGACATAGCTTGAGAACTGGGGGTAATGTGAGTTCCCATGAGACCATGATAACATGAGCTCACATTGACCTACCATTCCCAATCGGAAAAACTTAAGCTAACTTGATTGGAGGAACTTGAGGACCTCCCACCATCTCGTTATGAGTTATCTGTAAGATGCCTGGGAGGCTGAGAGGCTAGGAGGAAAAAATTATGCTTTGTGAAGTTCCTCTAATAGTGGAGGGTTAGTTTTTTTACATAGAGCTAATTTAACATTTTAAAGGAAATTGGAGGTATAATGGTTTCACTACAATGCCCTCTTGGGAAGGCAGAGTGTAAGTGGCCATAGGAGCTTGAGGTAGGAGTGAGATTTTGTTTTGTCCACAATTGTTTGTAATGTAGCCACCAATGTTCAGCAGGTACCCAGTTTGGCAGGTTAGCACTGTTGATTCTGGTTTTGGTTAGTAAGAACCAAACTGGAACATAGTTGATGGGTAGTATGTGTGTGATTCATATTAATTAGTTCATGGGTGGTGTGCTCATAACTTTTTCTTGTTTTGGGGGCATATTCATTGGCCCATCAGCAATTCTTTTGGAATTCCGCAATGGAAGCACCTCTTTGGACCCCCAGTTGCAAAATAAAAACAAATGTAGTCTCCTACAGCCGACCTTTTCAGTTTATATACATGCAAACCATATGGGTTAAAATTGAAATTTAGCGAACTTGTAAGAACTGCCCGACACTAGTGTCATGACTAGTGGACTCACTATGCCTTATCTAAAGTGTTCTAAAAATGGCAGAGCAACAATAAAAGAGGAACATTGGTTCCCCTTTCTCCTGATGAAAAATTCGCTAAGGTTTATTATCTTGAGTGGATTGAAGGAAAAGGGGCTTCCCAAAATACCAATCCATCACACCCACCATTTTGTCCTTGTGTGACCTAAAAGAAGCCCTAAAGTGAAAAAAGGTTGTCACTGTACTGCCCTAAAATAGCGGTTGATGGAAAACAATAACTTTCATGAGCACACTAACCGTATGGTGCTCAAAATTGTATGTAAATTTTTTTTGTGTGTTTTATGTTTGCAAGTTTGCATTCAAGGAGGAAGAAGAAGATGGGTGTTCTGTTTCTCTTGATTTAGGGTGTGAGCTTGCAAACTCATCTAGGTTGGTTTTTGTTCTTCATGAAGCCTCTAATGAAGGTGACTCCAATTGTGCTTGGGATTTCAAAAGGATGAGGAACCGCGCATATACGAAAGAAGGCGGTTCTACAAGGAGGGGCATTTTTTTAGGTTTGGAGCAAAGGAAGAAGTTAAGTTTCTTGTGATTTGTTGTTCTTTTTATTTTTGTGGGAGTTGTGTGCATTACTGTTTTAGATAGATTGTAATACCTAGTGGCATTGGAAGGAAGAATGATTAAAGGTGTAGATGATTGTATTTATGAAGGATAAGTTATTTTTTTTGTGCCTTAAGTCCTTTAGCTTAATGCAATTTAACACTAGGTGTAGGAGTCTATGATGAAGATCATTAGGGATCTTGTGAACGACAAAGTTTGGGAATTGTAGGTTTCGTGTGGGGTGTGTATCTACAATTATGAAATTTTGTATTTGAAATTCTAAAAAGTGAAGGTGTGGAATTCTATTGGGATTTCCAACATACATAATATATTTATTGTCATAGGTTTTCATCAAGACTTCCAATAAAGGTTGATGGGTTATATTTGGCAACCCTTTGGAAAATTGCATATATATTTTCGGTATAAAATATTGTGACCTTTGTTATCTCAATTATGTGCATCATTTCAAGAACGCGTTCTACTTCCATATGGTGTCAACGTTATTGGGTTTAATTGCATTCTTGGGATTTTAGAATCTATATGTTCTTTTATGCCAAACATTGTCTGTTGAAGTTCATGAAAAAAAAATTAGAGCGATTTGACCCTTTAGACTCATAGATTTATTGCTATAAAAATTAGGATAGTTGTTGGTTTAGACTTGTAGAAACTAATTTGATGAATTGATCAAGCTTCATGAAGCTTTATTTTAAGGTATGTTGATGCAATTAAACTTGTAGGAAGAAAGGGAACACTTTGCTTCCTCCTTTTTTTTGGTATGAGAACAAGAGGTCCAACTGACTAGTTCAATTAGGATTGGTGTTGCAAGAATTATTCCTAGTTCCAGTGAGGAAAAGTTGACTTCTGACTTGCAGACAATTCATGACCAACAAGTAGTTAGAAGTTTTAACAATCTTCCTAGTGCAAGCATGCCTCAGATAAGATTAGTAATACTAAAGTCTACTAGTTTTGGGGTTGTGACTATGGTAGGGTTTGATCGAGCAAAAGTAGATAGTAGAGACATTGCTCTCAAGATTTCCCATAATAGTTTTATATCCGAAGTTATGATTTGGTTCAAGATAAACAATGGACCAAGTGGATGGCATATGATTGCACAACTCCAGCAACAATTCCATTTCACCACCTACCTTGCATAGAGACACCAACATTACAATTGTGAAAACGGGGGAAGTACCTAGAACTAAAAACATCTGGATTCTTAAATGTGTAAAGTTTCCTGATCATTTCATTCGCTTCTTGATACCTATAATTGAAAACTTGTTAAACAAGGGATAAGGTATTCAAGATAAAGGCATTAAGAGTGTCATCACATTTGGTATGTTGGAGACTCTATTAGAATGCAAAATCCCAATATCATTGGTAGCTAGAAAGTTCAAATGAGCAAATTTTCTTACTCTTTCCCATATTTTTTCAAGATATTTCTCCTGTAAATGAGGGCAAACAACAGGAGTTCTTTGAATGATGAAATTCATCAAAGCAACAGAAACAGAACCAAATTCTGTTGATGTGGAATAATTGTCATGAATTTTTGGAATCAAATGGGAATCCAATCTTTTGATGAAATTGTGTTTTCTAAGGAACCCAATGTGGGGTTTGTAATCATCAAAATCATTGGGTTTGCATCAACTATCATAGTTGGTTTTGACCCTCATATTGCTGAAGTTGGAGACTTGGCAATTAGAATGATGCACTCTAGATTTTTCAAGAAAGTAATAATTTGGATAAAAACAAGGGAAGGAGTAGATGGATAGCAATGGACCATAGTCCAAACCCAAGAATACAGGTTTTTCTTTACTATATTTTGGCCTTTTGGAGAGAATTGAATAGCAACGAACATCTTGTGAGCTTCATATTTCTAAGCCTAGGTAAAAAGTCATATGGATCCTTGTAGAAATAGGAGCAAAAACATGTTGTGTCCAATTTTACAAACCAAAACTAGACCATAGAATGATAATTGGAGATAGAATTATTAAGATAGTATTTTCAGGCAAAGAATCACATCTAATTTGTCGCAACCCTAACCTTGGGTTCGAGACCAAGGTAAGGGCTTGTAAGGTTGCGGGCCAAGAGGGGCCAAGGTAAGGGCTTGTAAGGTTGTGGGCCAAGAGGGGCCAAGGTAAGGGCTTGTAAGGTTACGGGCCAAGAGGGAAGCTCGGGAGTCATACCGCATGCTCCCGAGAGTGTAGGAAAGTGTGAGGGAATGAACCCTCACACTTCCAAGGGAGCTTCCACCTTGGGAGTTAGAGTCCAGATGGACTCGCAAACATTTAGAGAACAATTTCAAGGGTCAAAACTCAATGGATTGAAAAGTTCCTTACATTAGTGGAAAACTCTTGGAACTTAGATGTCTAAAATGGGCTCGCATGACCCATTTGGACATCTAAAACACAAGTTATGGCCAAAAGAAAGGCCAAGAGTCAAATTGACAATTTGACTCCCGACCACTAAAAGTCGGGAATCACCCTGATCTACTCACGTCCAGGTGACGTGCGAGATATTTTTGGAAAGATCTTGACGAGGGCTACAACTTTTCTTCAAACTTCATCTCAATCCGAGGTTTACACGCAAAGTTATGGGCCTGCAAAGTCACGAAGTCCTAGTTGTGAGAATTTCGAGACTCCCACTTGGGAGTCCCGGAACAAAATGTCATTTCGATGTGGGCCTCGTGGAGAGGCGCAGAATATACTATAAGGGGGAAGGTGGTGGCTTCCCCCAAGTCCAGGCCGTGGTGAGTCTTGTGAGTCTGAGTTTGCCCATGGCTCGTCCTAGCACCAAAAGTGTTCCAACTATGCATTAACAAACTTGTTGTTTGGTTTTGTGTAGATCCGTGTGAGTGATTAAGTGCTTGTCATTCTTCCTAGTCCCATCTCGAAGCTCCAGCACGCTCTTTTACCCCCTCAAAGTGTTATGAGACAAGGAGCTTGTCCCCAACTCCTTGCTCTTCCATTATTTTCACTTCAAACTCACATTTGAGTCTGTCAAGGAGCTTGGGAACGTGTCATACTTTGTTGGATTTTTTCTAAAAATCTATATGGCAAATTAGGTCAGGGATTTGTGGGTAGGAGTGATATAAATTTTAATGTAAAGATAGAAGAAAATAGAATAAGAATTATTAGGTCAAATAAGAGAAATGAAGTATAAGAAGCTAAGGACTTGAAACAAATATTTCCCACATCTCAAAACTAAATGGAATAATAGCAAAATGACTAATCCAAAAGGTATGGATGAATTATTTTGGGGAAAAGATTTGGAAGACGTGTTTAATTGGGCAAAAATGTTATAGATGGCAATAGAAGTTCGAGAGTATGATGAAAAGAAACTATTCAAGATAGCCAAGCTTAACCTGTGAAGGAAGGCAAAGGATTAATACATAAGATTAAACCTTGAACCATTTGATTGGCAAATATTATGTACTCTGATGAATGCTAAATATGGGGTGTATGATGGTGAGGAGTTGAAGGTCAAGATGGATGCCATTAAACAATAACCAAGGTAACAAGTTCAGCTATATTATGACAAATGGAACACTTATTTATAAAGGGAAGAATTTTTTATGTAGAAAAAAAAAGAAGATCTCTAGCCCATCTCATGCCAAAAATCAAAAAGTTGTGTGTGGTGCAAACCTATGCTGACATGAAAAAATTATTGGTAACAACCATGGAGGTTGAAAAGGTACTTGGAAAAATTAAAAAAACACCCATTGAGCCTTTGAAGGAGGAAAGAGATGAAGAAGCTAATGAGGGGGAAAGTTCAATAAAGTGGTAGATTCACATTCTTAATGCAACATTGATAAAACAATTTAAGGGATCAAGCGGCAAGGAAATTGTCCCTTCTATAAGTCTAAGAAGCTCGAATGTTTGTCAATTATGCAATATGGTAGGCCATGGTGCTTCTACATGTTCAAAACTCTTTGATCGCCCGAAATGTGGCAAATGCAAAAGGGGACATAGAACAAAGAACAGTGGATTTAAATGCTCCTATTGTTTTGGTTTGGGCCACATTGAAGAACATTACTAGATGAAGAATGGAAAGGGACCTACTACTTCTACAATTACTTGGAGGTGTTTATTGATGATGAAGAAGGCCACTTTGGCATAATTAAATCAGTTATGTGGTGCCAAAAACAACATATTTTCAAGGACCAAAATTCCTAGGCATAGAAATCCAATTATTGCCCTTGAAGTTGATAGAAACAAAGAAAAAATAGTTCAAGAAGGTATTGCAGCACAAGGAAAATTTGGCAATGAAATGAATATTGCCAAGTCCAAAATTTCGACACATTTCTTGAAAGGCAAGATTTCATTCTCCCCTCTTGAAACAAATTTGATCATTCTTGGTGAGTTAGAGTACCTTGAGGGATTAGTCAAGTTGGCCAAAAGACAGAAGGACGAAAAAGCTCAGCAAATGACTCACATTACTATAATTGATGCAATACCTGCCATCAAGAAGGTGTGTGTCAACAAGAACCACATGAATAAAACTTTGCATCTAACAATGGAAGTGCAAAATGGACTAATAGAGGGACTTGTAGACACAGACGCCTCTATGTTTGTGATGGTTGCAAGAATTGTTCGAGAATTGGAAATCGTGCATTTGGTTTCTAACAATGAGAATTACAAGATGGCATCCAACATTGTCACCAAAGCATTGGGAAGAATCACAAACCTTCTTGTGAAGGTTGGAAACATTTAGTGCAACATGGTTTTCTTAATTGTTGATATTGATAATTATGATATATTGTTGGGTCTTGATTTTTTTATGAAGATTGGAACAATAGTTGATGTTGAAAAAGGTGTGATACAGGTACAGAATGGACTGGGGATGGCAGTTGAATTATTACAATTGATTATTATTAATATGTTGCACCTTGTAACTGAACAAAAACTTTCACCTAGTTTTCAATTGGTTGAAGAGGGAATGAAAAGTTTGTCATTGAAAGAACAAGTGTATGAAGATGACTTAATGACCCATGATCCAAATGATGATCCTAGCTCTAACTCAAAAATGAATGAGTTCGAAAGTGAAACAAAAGATGATAAAAAAATGATCTTGCATAACTTGAATTGCCTATGGAAGATCTGATGGATCAGGGGTTGGATGATTTGATCAAAATAAAAACACCTATGTAGACGATAAATTTAATTCTCCAACAACAACATCAACAGTTGCTAAAAGGACGGATGATTAAAGAAAATGAGTATCAAGATTGGATATAATGGGTGGAGGTAGAAGAATATGAATGGGTTTCAAGTTCTTTTTTCAACCTAGTACATTTTGTTCAAGTTCCAAGGATTAGAAGTTCATTTGACATTACCGATACATCTAGGGATGTGAACATGTGGATAAAAATATGTGCCAGAATATAGTTCAATTATAGATTGACTAAGCTATAGAATAGAAAACTATTGAATTTATTGAAGGAATACCAAGACATTTTCACATGGCATAAAAGGGAGTTAGGCACCTATAGTTTGGGGGAGCATACCTTTGATACACATGGATTTCCTCCTTGTAGGATGACACCTAGCATATTATCTTTTTGGGAAGAAACAAGGGTGAACAAGCAAATTCAAGCACTTGTCAAGTTGGGCAAAATGCGAAAGAACATGTCAAAGTATGAATGTTGTGTTACACTTCCCGTAAATAAAATGGTAGCAAAAGGTTTTGCAGATTTTACAAAGCTTTAAACTTCCATATTATACAAGATTCTTTTCCTATGCCATTGATTGAGGATGTACTAACACAACTTGGGAAATCATCTTGGTTTTTAACATTGGATCTGTAATCAAGATTTTGGTAGATTAAGATGGCTGATGAAAACATTCGAAAGATAGCTATGATCACAAAATATGGCTTGTTTAAGTGGAAGGTAATGCCATTCAAATTGAAGAATCCAACAAGAACTTTTTCTCGAACAATGGCAAATGTATTCAAGGATTGGATTGACCAATTTTTGAAAATATTTGTGGAAGATGTCAATGTCCATAGGAATGATTGGAGAGACCATCTAAATCATCTAAGGATGGTTTTTGACAAGTTGAAGTTGGTTAACTTAAAACTAAACGCAAAAAAAATGTTGTTTTGGAGTAAAGGAAATAACTTTTATGGGACATGTAATCAACTAGTAAGGGTCTAAGTTGGACCCATATAAGATTTAAGTTGTTTCACAATTTCCAATTCCTTTGATTGTCACCAATGTTCGTTCATTTTTGGGACTCGCAAGATATTACAGATCTTTCATATGTGGATATGCCAAGATTGTTGCACCTTTGTTTGATCTCACTAAGAAGGATTTGGCTTTCAAGTGGACACCTTGATGCCAGATGGCATTTGACACATTGATGTAGAAGTTACTATAGGTTCTAGTATTGATCAAACCATTTTTTTTTTAAACATTCGTCTTAGATGTGGATTGGTCAATAAAAGGCATTGGAGTTATTTTGTCCCAAAAAAATGGCAAATAAAAACAAGTAATTATGTATGTAAGCAAGGGTCTAACACATTTACAAAAGAGTTATCACCCAATGGAGGGAGAGTGTACGCACTAATTTGGGGTGTCATGCATTTCCACTAATTCTTGCACCAAATTTTCTTCATGTTGAGAACAAATCACAAGCCACTATAATGGCTTACTATAATATCTAATTTGAACGAGAGGAAAGGAAAATGGATATCCATGCTTCAAGACTTTCACTTCAAGATTGTTCATAGGCCTGGAAGCAAACATTCAAATGTGGATGCTTTAAGTAGGAACCCTATCTTTGTGTCAAATGAAGCAAAAGATTTCTAGGTTGAAATACCTGATGATGCAAAAACTATTTCCAAAATTGTGATTGAAAGTGGGGATAGGTCACTTCATGACAAGACCAAAATCCATGATATGCAAAATATTTTTACTTTGTCAAAAGCAACAAAAGAAAGGCTAGAACAATTGGTTGAAAAGAACTCATAGGATCAAACACAGGAATTCAATCCAAAGAAGATACATTTGAGAACACTTTTGATTTATTTTAAACACAACTTGTCCACTATTGACTATGAACAAATGGTAAGGGAAGTGCAACAACTAGTTGATGAAAAGATGAAGTTTGAATGTGCTAATTATGTGTTTGATCATGAAAAAGTTAGATTAGAAAAATTATGGACATTTGGAGGGATGTCATATGTATGAAATTATGGCTTTGGATTAGAAACTTGTGAGCTTGTAGAAAAGGAAAGGACCAGAGGTAGAATGATGAGATATAATTGGAACAATGAGGTTATAATGTTCCAAGGACTAATAGTTCCAAAACTTGAAGAGAGAGAAGGAATTGTGAATGTTATACATGTGGAAATCAGTCACTTTAGTGAATACAAGATGCCAACAAAAGTGAAAAAAATATCTACTTCTAGTATGATAGGACTGAATCTCTAAGAAAATTAGTTTGAAAGTGAAAACAATGCCAATTGGTAATAGATTATGGCAACATTTGATCTAGAATTGAAGAGTTAAAAATCATTCCAATTTGTGACTTGTTTTACCATGTAGCTCTTGATATTGTTGGACCACTACCAAAAACAAAATTTAGCAACAAATATGTTTTAGTGGCGATTGATCATTACTCAAAGTGGTGAAAGGCAAGACCTATCAAAGAACATGTTGAGTCAGCTACAAAATTTCTTGAAAAGGAAATCATTTGTAGGTTCGAGGTACTAAAATATGTACTCATTAATAATGGCGAGGAATGGATGGCTAAATTTGATTTGATGTGAAAAAAAATTGGGATTACACATCAATACACTACTCCACACTGGCACAACGGTTGAGAGGATGATCAAAACCCTGAAACATGGCCTTACTATTGTTTCTTCTACAAACATATAAAAATGGGATGTTCAAGTTCCAAGGATCTTGTTTGGATATCGTTGCGGTATTTAGAATAACACCAAATATTCAACACACATGATTCTTATAGGAAGGACTCCGAGATTAACCATTAACAACCAACTGAGCAATTTGACATAGGTTGTAGATGACCAAGTTGTTCTAAAGGAAATGGATTTGCAAATGGTGTCTAAAATGGAGTTGGTAGTTCAACTTCATGAATCGTTGTTGGAGAATGTTGATTAGGCATAAAAGAAGTAGAAAAGAACATATGTAGTTAGAAAGGGGCGCATCATGTTTCAATCTTTTGGGGAGGAGAAATGTCAATGAAAATGAAAAAACCAAGTAAGAACAAATCCGTGGTCACAAGTTGGGAAGGACCTTACTAGTTTGTTGGTTAAAAGGATGGTAAAGGATGCCAAGAACAAGATCAGGGTGTAAGAAATTATATTCTTAGGGATAAAGATGGCCAGACTTGGCAAAGACCAAAACATATGAGATTTGCGGATTTACCATACACCTTGACGTGTTGATTTATGTGGACATAGATTTTTTATGTTGGGAGTGGCCACATATGTGACTTAAAAGGAGCCCTAAAGTGAAAAAAGGTTGCCTTTGTAGTGCCCTAAAATGGCGGTTGATGGAAAACAATAACTTTCATGAACACATTAACCATATGGTGCTCAAAATGGTATGTAATTTTGTTTTGTGTGTTTTATGTATGTAGGTTTGCATTCAAGGAGGATGAAGGCAAGCTTTTTGTTTTTCCCGATTTAAGGTGTGAGCTTACAAGTTCATCTAGGTTGGTTTTTGTTCTTCATGAAGCCCTAGTGAAGGTGACTCCGATTAGCACTTGGGATTTTGAAAGGATGAGGAGCTGTGCATATATGAAGGAAGGCAATTTTGCAAGGAGTGGCACCTTTTTGGGTTTGGAGCAAAGGAAGAAGATACTAAGTTTCTTGATTTGTTGTTCTTTTATTTTTGTGGGAGTTGTGTGTATTAGTGGTTTAAATAGACTATAATACATGGTGGCGCTGGAAAGAAGAATGCTTGAAGGTGTAAATGGTTGTATTTTTGAAAGATGAGTTATTTTTGTTGTGCTTTAAGTCTTTTAACTTAATGTAGTTTAACACTAGGTGTAGGAGTTTGTGATGGGGGAATGATGAAGATCACTAGGGATCTTGCAAGTGACAAAGTTTTGCAATTGTAGGTTTCGTGTGGGGTGTGTGTTTGCAATTTTGAGATTCTGTATCTGAAATTTTGAGAAGTGAAGGTGTGGAATTCTATTGGGATTTCCAACATACACATTATATTTTTTTTCATGGGTTTTTATCAAGAACTTTAGTAAAGGTTGATGGGTTATATTTGGTATCTTCTAGAAGACTGCATATATATTTTCGGTATAAAATATTGTGACCTCTATTATCTCAACTATGTGCATCATCTCAAGAACTTGTTCTACTTCCATATGATGTCAATGTTATTGGGTTTCGTTGCATTCTTGGGATCTGGGAGTCTACATGCTATGTTATGCGAAACATTGTCTATTGAGGCTCATGAAAGAAAGATCGGAGCAATCTAACCCCTTAGACTCATAAATTTATTATTACAAAAATCAAAACAATTGTTTGGTTAGACTTGTAGAAATTGATTTGATGAAGTGATCAAGCTTCATGAAGTTTTATTTAAAGTTATGTTGATGTAGTTAAACTTGTAGGGAAAACGGGAACATTCTGCTTCTTCCTTCTTTTTTTGCCATAGTTCATCATACCCTGCATGTGACCATTTGAGTTCGACATGGGCAACATTGGAATCCAATGATTCAAAATACAAAATATGTGCATCTATGTCATCCCCACAATTTGTTATCATGTTTTACCGATAAACACCTATAAAATCTAGTGGTTTTTTTGGCAAATTTTTGTTTCTTAATGGAAAAAAATGGAAAAATTGGAAATTTTAGTTTTTTTTACTGTAAATTCAACAATTTTTTTAATTTTGAAAAATCACCACACTTTCAAAAACACAAAACTGAGAAAATAAAAATAAAATAAAGTTATTAGAGCTGGGTTTTTTTCAACAAATTTAAAAAGGTATGGCACACATTTAAGTGTTTTTTAATTTTTGGATTGAATGTACAAGATGTATTTCCAATGGTCTATTGACCAAGCACATTCATTTAAATTTAAGGGGGTTCAAAAGTCATATGCAACTTGCCCAAAGGACCATAGCCCACCTTTTCACCCTTCCTAATCTAATCCCATCAGTGTGGTGTACTATGTGATGTTGAATCAATACCATTTGCTGAACAATAATGGGCTAGGTGTTATTAAATGGATAGTTATTGTCCAACAACATGGGATTTTCTTTTCAAGCCCCAAATTACATGAATGTTCATTCGTTGAAAGTGTAGAATCCAATTCATTTTAACCTCATATGAATTGAAATTTAGGTTGAGGTTAGTTAAGATGTAATCCTTGTTATGACACTTGGTTGCATGCATAATGCCTCACTTTTATTTATTTATTTATTTAGGGTTTTCAAAGTTTTGCCATAGCTTTAGGCAAGAGTTGCCTGCCCTTACATTAGTGCATTTTGGATGCATGATCTTGCTCATATGTTCATTCATGAAATTTGTTTAAGTATTTTTTCCATGACATTAGTTTTTTTAATTTGTTATTCATGGTTGGAATTCAATTTAGTGTGAACAAGGTTTCACTTTTTTGTTTGGGGGGTTTATCTTCATAATGTGATTTTAGAGTTATATTTTTCATGTTTTGAAACTTCAAATCATGTAGGAAAAAAATCATGATTTTAGATTCTCATTTTTAATGTTTTGAAATTCCAAATCACATAGGAAAAACATGCTTGTGTTTAGTGTGTTTTTAAATTTAAATTCTTGTGATTTGTAGGTGAGTTTCTATGAAACATGAAAGATCCAATCTTGTTTATGGTGTTATGCTAAATGAGTTTTGTAATAACACTAGAAAGTTGTTGTAGGAGGTGTTGCAACTCAAAATATGAGTTGCAATTGGATGCCAATCCTGGTTTGCTTTAAAGGTGAAAGTGGGGGTTTTTGGGTTGATTGCGGTTGGTCAAATTTTTGGTTAAGGGCACAATCAAAGGAGCCACTTGATTGAGTGGACACTTTTTAAAATTGCATTTTTGTATGTTTCAAAGATCACAAGGGAAGGATGATAGTTTGGATTGTTATAAAAAAATTTGGAATATTTTTCATTAATTAAAAATTTTACATGTTCAAAACTTAAGATAAATTAAAAAAATGTTTTTGCATGTTCAAAGCATTCAAACCTTAAGAATGAACAATCTTTATGTTTTTCAAACATCTTTTTTTCTATCAAATGTGCACCAGTTCTTTCGAAATTTGGAAAGGATTTTAACATTGATGATTAGAAAAGCAAAAGGACTTGAATTAATGCAAGGGAATAGGAAATGTCCTCAAACTTACAAGATTAACAAGTTCAATAAGGAACACATCATGGCAACAATCTTGTTTGTGAAGGTTGATTTTGTTGCATCACAAAAAATATATATATTAAAAAAAAGAAATGCATAAACATTGGCATGGTTTTTGTTTTATTTGTACAACATCGACAATGATAGTAATAACAAGAACCACCATTGCCATTAGGTGTTGAGTTCAAAGCCCAACTAAGCTTGTGTGTCCTTGATGTTATGGTTATTGTTGTCAAGGAACTCTAATGGGGGAAACTTATCCTTGGGTGGTACCATTACACAAAAATGCATCTTAATTCACTATGGGTTTCACTAGATTTTGAGTGAATTTGGACATCTTTATCATGATGAAACTAGTCAACCTCCTAGTGAACGAGGATCAATTGCTATGAACAATGAATTGTTCCACTATACTTAATGAAACAAGGTTACTTTCAAGTGAAATATAAATTTACCAAGCCATTTCACTTACTATAATTAACTAGGCAACATGGAAATTCATTAAATTTGAATTATTTATTATTTAATATTATTGATAATTTCATGATTTTTAGCCTATGAATTATTGACACATGTCACTACCTATGTTAAATTTAAAACCTAGTCTACTTATATAAGTCCATGTAATCAACCTAAGTAGGCACCTATTTTAGGGTATTACATAGGAAAGTATTTGGTCAACTTACCATTGTTGACCACAAACACACCATTTATGAAGTTTGATCCTTTGACCTATAGGATGGAGGCAAACACCTTTACCATCAAGCCACCACATTTATTGTAATATTGTGTTACATTACATTTTATTTATCAGATATTAAACATTACAATAACATAAACTTTGAAAATTCATATTTTATTGAAATTTTATCCAAATGAAATTATTAAATTAAAATTTAAAAAATTCTCAATAATGTACATAATTACATTTATTTCCTTTTGAAAATGTAAAATCATTTGAACAATTTTTTTTATAAAAATAACATTATTCAATAACATTTTAATGACCATTCTTTTGGGGAAAAAAAAGGTTTAATAAATGGATAAATGTTTACTAATATAATAATACTACCTATGTTAGGCTACTTTAAGTTATTCTAAGGCTATTTTCATTGTTCTAAGTTATTTCACCTTACATTATTTACAACTATTTATGACTATTTTTAGTTTTTGACTGTTTTTAGTTTTTGGCTATTTTTAGTTATTTCACCTTAGGTTACTTTCAATTATTTTAAATTACTTTTCACTATTTTAAGCTATTTTTGACTATTGTAAGTTATTTTTTGATATTCTATGTTTTTTTTGCTATTGTAGGTTATTTCACTTTAAGCTATTTGTGGCTATTATAAGTTTTTTTGGTTATTCTAAACTATTTCATTTTAGGGTATTTTTGGCTATGTGAGGTTATTTTTGGTTATTTTTGGCTATTGAAGGTTATTTCACTTTATGATATTATTGGCTATTATAGGTTATATTACCATAGGCTATTTGTGGTAATTCTATTGGTGACATTAATGGTTATTTTATAAATGGTTTATTGGTGGCTATTAGTGGTTATTCTATTAATGACTATTAGTAGTTATTTTATTAATGGTTATTAGTACGTATTCTATTGGTGGTTATTAATGGCTATTTTATTATTGGTTATTATCGATTATTCTATTAATGGCTATTAGTAACTTTTATATTGGTGGCTATTAGCAATTATTTTATTAATGGTTATTTGTGGTTATTCTATTAATGATTATTAATAGTTATTTTATTAATGGCTATTAGTAGCTATTATATTGGTGTCTATTAATGGCTATTGGTGGTTATTAGTGGTTATTATAGTAATGGTTATTGGTGGTTATTCCATTAGTTGCTATTGTTGGATATTTTAGGTAATATTATCATCGGATATTGGTATTTATTTTATTGCAGGTTATTTTAAATTATTTTTCGTAGGCTATTATTGGTTATTCTAGGTTATTTCTCATTAAATCATTATATTATATTTAGATTGTTTTAAATTTATATGCTTATGATGAAATAAGTTATAATAACATAATGTAAAATGACCTTGAATAACCT